>Ga0074193_1000391_pt2 | contig 36279 bp, 53 predicted proteins | sample EPASupsiteHSE605_FD_64523 | JGI IMG/M metagenome (GOLD analysis project Ga0074193, IMG submission 64523) | Bioremediated contaminated groundwater from EPA Superfund site, New Mexico - Sample HSE6-05 | ecosystem: Environmental > Aquatic > Deep subsurface > Groundwater > Contaminated ... | reverse complement strand
CTTAGCTAGATGTGCCTTTATAAAATAATGTGCTTTATCTTCTTTATAGCTAACCCACCGTAATTAAAACGAATTGGAATATATTGTTATACTAAGTTAAGAAAAAAATTTTTTCATGAGATTTAGCGTTACATTACTAATATTTTTATTCCATGTATCTACCCATAATCCATCTATCTCACCACTATCTGCTGGAGTGATTCTACTATTTTTACGCACTTCCTTTATAGGCTGTTCACACCATAACCTTAATATACTTTCTTCATCTTCTCCAAATCCAGCTAGGAATTCTGTCATTTCGTTATAATCAGAAGTGCGCCTTAAAAAGAAATTTTTCTTTTTTGAATCCATTTCTAGTGACAATTCACCGTTATGTTTTATTGGAATTCTATAAATAGAAGAACAAAACACCTCCCACCATGAAAACTTTCCAAATGTACCTTGTTTAATATTTGATCCAGTACCATGCAAAATCAATGGATTAGGAGCAATCATCTCAGGTTCTACCCAAATTTTTAATGTTCCCTTTCTATTAATTGGATTATCACGATAAACAGTTAGTTCCCGTGCATTTCCTTTATTAGTAATAATGGCTAACTTTGTTCCCTTATCTGCCATTCCTATTTCCATCAAATCAAATGCAGTATCAATGGATGGTAAGTCGGTTAAATATATATAATTTATGTTATCTAATTCTTTAGTTCCTTGGAAATTCCACCTACTCCCCTTTAACATTTTACTATTAATAATTTTTTCTTTTGAATCTTCATTAGTATGATGGTATAATGCAATCTTTCCATTTTTATTATCCATAGAAAAAACTGATAAAAACGGATTGCCTCTCGCTTTTAGAATACATGTTGATTGGTAAGTTCCATTTGAATTTAGTTTTCCTTCTTGCATATTAATGAGAATAGTTCCGCTTGATATTGGGGTTAACATACATTGTAGAATAGTATAAAACTTATAGTTATCCACAAACCGGAAAATACCATCTATAGTTAATGGTCTTATTGCTTTTTTATTACATGTTAATAACAAAGGATAAATAATTATTACCGCTGGAGTATGAACTATTGAATATATTAGCTTACAATTAAATTGATATTCTTTCATTTCTCTCGGCTCAAATATATTTTCAAACTCATATGATTTTGTCTGCTTATCAAATTTAATGTTTCTTTTTAATGATTGCCTTAGCAAGTTTGATTGTATTCCTGTTACATGACATTTATTTATTTCTAATCCGCTACCACAAGGACAATGCAATTTAATCACTCCATTTCAACCTTTACTCCATATAAAATTACGCTATTCTCACCACTCATTAATGGAGCATTCCTTTTTGCTATAATCAACTAACTTACTCATAATTATAGTATGCCATATCCATGTTTTTACATTATTTAATTAGATTACTTTACATCAAATTATATCACAATATTCCTTATTATTACAAAAAATATTCTATTTCACAAATTTACTTAACATTTTCTTATATAAAATATAATCTTAAATTTCTATAAAATTTCATCCAAATAAATACAAATCCCACGAATCTCTTCGTGGGTATACTTTCTGTATAATCAATCCTCAAACTCAGTTTCCTTTATAGAAAACTTATATCCTAAATTTACTATAAAATTATGCACTATATTTGTTTTAGAAATCAACAATCTTTTTATAATTGACTTCATAGAATAAAATTCTTTTCTAAACCACATATATCCTTCAAATAATTCTTCTGAGGTCATATTTTTAGGCTTAAATGCCACTCTTGTTTTGCCATTAAAATATGACCAATCTGTTGATAATAACCTATTTTCTTTTTTAAATTGATCATATAAAGGTGTCTTAGGCAGTGGTGTTAGTATACTTACAGTAACCCCGTCTATGCCTAATTTATTACAAGCTTCCAAGGTAACTTGAGCAGCCCATTTTTTATTAAGCTTCCCTAATTCTTTCATTAATGCTTTTGCATATTCTATGTCTCCAAAAAAGTTATCGTCCCAAAACACAAAGTACTTTCTATTTATACTTTTTATATCTTCAATTACCTCTTGGATTGGGCGAGTTCTAAAGGAATTAGAGTATATTTGTTTTAAGTTGCAGTAGCTGCAGTTATATGGACATCCTCTTGTGGCAAAAACTGCTCCCTTTGTTAAATACCGTCCTTTAATTAAATCTCTTCTTGGGATAGGAATTCCTTTCAAGGAAGGTACACCTTCAGTTTTATATATTTTCTTTGCTTTATTAGTGTAAAAATCCTCCAAAAACTGTGGCCAGGTTTCTTCCCCTTCTCCTATAATTATATAATCGCAGTAATTAATTGCTTCATCAGGAAGCAAGGTTGCATGGGGACCACCAAAAACAACTTTAGCTCCTTTATTTCTAAACCTAGTTGCAATTTCATAACAGTGTGATGCACTTGAAGTATTCACTGTTATAGCTATTAAATTGAACTGGTCCTCAAAAGGTACGCTTTGATTGTATTCATCTAAAAGAAATATATTATACTTTGATTCATCTATAAATCCTGCCAAATAAGGTATAGTAATTTGAATAAAGTTATTAACTTGCTTTTTCCGAAACTTATGTATTTCTTTGTTTTCTGGAGTAATCAATAGTATTGATTTTTTCATGACTTCCTCCTGTCACTAGCTATGTGCTATATGATTTACCACCGCTTATTTATTATAGGTTTAGTATTTTTTAACTATTTTTATGAATTTTATCTGAAATAATTACTAACTCCCATTCATTTAATTCATAGCTGTAAAAACCTCTTTTAATTATAGGGTCCTTATCAGAAATATCTTTTGCTTCTTCTAAGTCTTTAGCTTCAAAAACAATCATTCCACCATCTCTATTTAAGAAACCCCCTCCAATAAAATATCTCTCATCTGATATACCTTTTAGATATTCAATGTGATCATTAAAATCACAAGCTTCAACCTTTGTTCCTTGAACTTTATAATCTGTTCTTACAAATAATTTATCGCCTTTTTTCATATTCTTCATATCCTCCAGGTTTTATTACAGATTTTTATGTTCAACATATTCAACTATAGTGCCATCTAAATGCTGGGCAGTCATATTCATTCCAGTTGGTACTTCCTTTATATCTCTGATAATTTTAGCACCATTCTTTAATAAGAAATCTTTAAATTCAACAACTGAATCTACTAAAAATGTTACTTGTGTGCTTCTAAATGGCTTCAAAGCTTCATTAGTGCCACTTATTATTAAAACATTGCCTATTTGTGCTAGCTCTAACTTAGCCTCAGAATACTTAAATCTCAAATTACATTTATCATTAAATACTTTTTCATAGAATTCAATTGCCTGCTCTAAGTCATTTACATAAAACCGATTTAAAATTTGTTTTACTTTCATGCTTTTCACTCCTATTTATTTATTAATTAATCAATTATTAAAATTATCATGATAAGAAATCTTTAATAAAATCCAAGCAATAATTGATCCTAAAAAACAACCAAGCCATACAAAAGTTAATTTACCAATATTTTGTATATACATAGAAATACGATCATTACGAATCAACCCTATATTCACATTAAATTTTGTACCATCCTTTAATATAATTTGCTTAATTATGTAACTCCCTTTATTCAAGTCATTTACTTTGATGCCCTTTGGATACACATATTCTAAATCCTTTGAATTCCTGTACCACTCATCTTCACCATTAGTAACATGGAACATTGCTACGCAGGTAATCTTTCCTTTAGATTCATTGACTACTCTACTAATGTTTTTATCTAAGGCATATGTATTTTCTTTACTATATGAACTCATTACATTAAATATATCAGTATTTCTTTCAGTATATTTTCTTATAATTTATTAACCTGTTCCATAATTATACCTCCTCATAGAATGTATCAATTATATTTCTGAAAAATATCCATTCAGATTTCTTATTTTCCAGGTAATTAATACCATTTACTGTAATTTTATAGTATCTACGCCTTCCTCCACCACTGTCTGTATTTCCCCAAAATGGCGAAATCAACTTACTATTTTCAAGTCTTTTTAATACTACATATAAAGTTCCTTCTTTAATTTCAAATGTGTTTTTACTAATGTATCTTATACGTTTTGAAATTTCATATCCATATAAATCTTCATTTGATAAAATGCTCAAAATTATACTTTCAATGTAACCTTTTAGCACTTCTTTACAAACTTCCAAAATTTATCACCCCAACAAAATAATAGCATAAACTACTCTATAATGTAAAGTAGTTTATGCTATATAATAAATTATGATATGAATATTTACTAAATTCAATCCTTTCTATAATTCTCCCTTATTAAGCTCCTGTTGCCTTCTCCCAAATTCTTTTACCTTAGATACATGCAGCTGCTGATATTTTTTAGGAGTAACACCTATATACTTTTTAAACAACCTAATAAACTGTGAGGTGTTACTGATACCAATCTGCATAGCCGTATCGCCAACGCTGAACTGCTTCATAAGGTGATGGGCAGCAAGAGTCATTTTTTTCTCATTCACGTAATCCTTGATAGTTTTATTCATATGTTTTTTGAAAAGATATTCAAGATTGCGTTCAGATATAGAAAGTTCTTTAGCAACTTCTCTTATTACTATCTTGTTGTTTAAATTATGATCAATATAATCTAAAGCTAACTCAAAAGTACTTCGTGTATTTGCTTGAAGCTTACGTAAACCTCCACTTTTTAATGATAAGGAATCTAGACATTCTAGTATAAGATTTTTCAATGCTTGTTCAACAGCAAATCCACGGCTTCGTTTAGCAGTAAAATACGCATCAATGAATAATAAATACGCTAGTAAGTGCTTCTGTGAGCTTAAAGTTATTTTATGTCCACTTAGGAAAGAATGGATAGAAAAATCTTGTAATGTTCTAGGCTTCAAATGTTCATTTTCTTTAATCTCTATGAAAAAATTAATCCCCTGAAGGTTCTGAACATTACTTACACTAATTTCATGGATTACATTTGGATCAGCAATAAATATATCTCCTTGTTTTATATAATATGACTGTTTATCAAAATTAAAGGTACCTTCTCCAGAAGTTATAATATATAGCTCGAAACAGTTGTGGAAATGAGGTTGATTTGAAATTTGATTCAAATCGAAATTGCAGAAAAAGCCTACTTTGGAAGATATACTGTACTTCCCAAAGTTTTCTTCCAAATACATTCCATTAATGTAGCTAGAATCAAAAATATACTCTTTATCAAAGCTGTACATATTAACTCTTTCCTTCCCTTCTTTCTAATTGAGTTTCAACCTTAATTGAGTTTCAATATAATTCAATAATATCTTCTCATTCGTAAATAGTCAATTTAATTTCGTATTATGATGATTTTATCGAATTAATATATCGTATAATACAGTTAATAAAATAACCAAGGAGGTTTTAAAATGAAAAAATCAGTATGTATTGAAACTATCTTTACAGAAGTTCCTTTTGAAGAGAGATTTAAGCTTGTAGAAGAAGCGGGCTTTAGCTATATTGAATTTTGGTCCTGGGAAGATAAGAATATTGAAAAAATCAAGGAATTATGCAATAAGCATAATTTAAATATAGCAAGCTTTTCAGGAGATAAGTCCTTTTCTTTAATAGATGAGAATGAAAAAGAGCTGTATATTGAATACATTAAAGCATCTATAAGTACTGCTAAATATCTTGATTGCCCCAATCTTGTAATACATTCTAATGCCCTTGGAGAAGGCGGAATTGTTTTAAATGATTATCGCAAAATAAGTGATTACGATAAATTTTCTACTGCCTATGATATCCTAAAGGCTCTAGCTCCAATTGCCGAAGAGGCAAAAATAAATCTAGTACTAGAAGCTCTGAACACAATAATGGATCATGATGGCAATTATTTATCCTGCACTTCTGATTCAGCCAAGCTAGTGAAAATGATTAATTCAGACTATATAAAGATATTATACGATGTATATCACATGCAAATCATGGAAGGTAATATTATAGATACTATACGTAAATACATTGATTATATAGGGTATATCCATATTGCAGATGTTCCTGGAAGACATGAACCAGGTACAGGTGAAATAAACTTTGCAAATATTTTTAATGTATTAAACTCTCTAAAATATGATGGATTTATAGGCTTTGAGCTATTTCCTTCGAAAAAATCAAGTATAATGACATGGGAACTATTAAATCTTTAATTCTACTAAAAAATAAATTATTTATAATTATTAAAAAATACCGTAAAATTCGTCAATGAATATTACGGTATTTCGTCTTATTATTTTTAATGTCAATTTAGCATTTATTATTTACCAATAAATGTAGCTGTTCCATTATCTCCACTATAAGGAGGTGCTCCTTCAACAGTAACATAACAAATTACTAATTTATACTCTGCCCCTCTTGGAATATCTTCAGTAAAAGTTAATACAAATGTTTTTGCTGAACCATTTTTTGATTCTATTTTAACCTTGCTATCCGTAAGCGAATTTCTAGCATTAACTTTATCATTTTTGCCAAGAGTAGCTATACCTTTTGGTATAACATTTATTGTATCTTGAATCCAGTAATTAGTTGCCTTAGTTCCTAACTTCATATCAACATCTCTATCATAACTAATTTGGATTTGATTAGGTGAAATCTGTTCAGTTTTTACTAGCATTGGAATAGGAAATTGTCTCTCCTTCTCAACATAGTTTGCAGAAGCAGCAAAAGTTTCCTTATTAGCCGCAGTATTTACAATGTTGCTCAAAGATAATTGAAGTAATACAAAAACAAATGCGAATAAAAAATACTTTAAAAATTTCTTCATAGTAACCTCCTAGTGTAATTAAATTAGTGTTTTTACAAAACTATATTTCCCCACAATTATTATATATATTAAGATAAATTCTTCCATGATAAGTTATCCATTTGACTTTTGAATTTATTATAACAATATTTTACAGTACCGCTCCAATGTAAGCAAAAATAAAAAAACCTAAGGAGATATTATTAGAATATATCCTCGGCTTTTTTCCTTACGTGCAAACAATTATTTGTTCGTTTTCTCTGGTATAAGTTAGTTACAAACTGCGAAATCCTATTCAATCTATACTTCCACTGGATTTTTAGGACCTTTAAGCTCTAATTGATAAAAAGCAAGATTAAGCCACTTTCCAAATTTATATCCAGCTTTATGTATAGTTCCTGAATACTTAAAGCCTAGCTTTTCATGCAGTTTAATGCTCTTATCATTTGCTTCATCAATTCCAGCGACTATTGTGGCAAATTCTCTTTCATTAGAAATCCTTATTATTTCATTAATTAATGCAGTTCCTATTCCTTTATTTCTATATTTGTCATGAACATAAATAGAGTGTTCAATAGTATACTTGTAAGCTGGCCATGCTCTAAATGGTCCAAAGGTAGCAAAACCCATTACCTTACCACTTTCTTCAAAAACTAATACAGGATACCCTTCTTGCATTTTTTTATCATACCACTGTTTTCTTTCATCAATAGTATGAGCTTTGTAAGCATATATTGCTGTTGTATTCAATATTGCTTCATTATATATTTCTAAAATATCTTCTAAATCTTTTTCGGTCGCTTGTCTTATCATTTTTATCCCCTCTTCTCATCAATTAGTCACACCTAAATAAACTACATTTTCTAGTAATTCATTTGAGCGTATATAATTCTTAAATACACTTTGAATCTCCTATAAATTTAAAATATCATAAAATTTCTGCAAATGCCCTAATTGGTAAAGCCGCAACTTTCTTTGCCTTCAAAGGAACTGCAAAAAAGCGAAATTTTTTACCATACAGATTCTCTAAACCTGTTAGGTTTTCAACTATTAGAATATCATTTTTAAGAAATCTTGTGTGAGCAGGGCGTTCCATTATTTTTGAACTATCCACATTAATTGTATCTACCCCAACAAGTTTTACGCCTGAATTAATTAAGTATTCAATAAGTCTTTCAGATATGTATGGATATTCGTAATATTCTTCTTGTCCCCAATATTTATCCCATCCAAAATTGAATAAAACAGCCTTTCCTTTTAGATCAAATTCCTCTGTAATTACAGCTATATCAACACAGTTAAATTTCCCCATATCTCGCACATCAATAACAACACCCTCGAGAATGACTTCATCAATTTTTATTTCACTAATATCTCTAAGCTCAGGATAACGATGATATGGTGAATCAAGATATGTTCCTACAGAAGTTTGAAATAATATTTCTGTTATCTCAAAAGCAGCTTTCCTTTGATATTTTGGTAAAGATTGTTCATGTGTAACAAAAGGATGAATATGTGCAGTATATTGTGTTACCGTACCATCTTCATTCTTTATTTTAAACCCTGGCATATTATCTTCAAAATCATGACTTAAATCAATGAACTTTTCCATTTGTATCTTCCCCTTTTCTTATTATATTGTCAAATAAATTTTATTCTGTATACCGATACTATCTGTAGTCAATTTTGCAGTCTAGGCAATAGCTCCTATGGACACATAATACTTTTCCACAATGCTTGCATTTCCACTTTTCACTTTCTCGCTTAATAAATTCACTAATGCCGTATTTATTAATAGTATTTAAATTATCTATTACACTTAAATGGTATTTTTCAATATACCTTTTCTCAAGTCTTTTCAATTTAGGGCACGGATATTTTTCACATTCATAGCAATATGTGAACTCAGATTTATTATGTTCTTCGCAAAGCTTTATGCTGCATTTATTGCAATGTGCTACCTTATTAGTACCTATGGTAATACAGCCACTACACTTATTTTTTTCTCTTAGGTAAGCAATGCAAACTCCACAGTTTATACCACAGGGTGCTATTAATTCTTGTGAAAATACCATATGTTTCCCTCCTTTTCATTTCTACTTTACTTCCGCTAATTTAATTAAATCCTCTCTTCTTTGTGACAGATACCAGTTTGAAATCTCAGAGGTATCTATAACTTTCTTTATTATTACTAATTCCTTTGAAACTACCTCCTCAATAACCTCCCCCATAGGAGATATTATCATTGTAGAGCAGTGTTGATCTTTGTGAGCATTATTGCTGATAAGATGACTTCTCCATACAGAAAGTCCTTTACCTTCAACAGCATTAGTTAAATAAACAAATATATCTGCTCCTATGTACTTTTATTTTCTTTCATACTGAATTAACCATCGGCTAAATACACCCATAGCTTTATGAATAAAAACTAAATTAATAACCATAATCACAAATCCTAAAATAGAATATAAAATGATTATATTTAACGACAATATCTCCATAACTTGCTTAATAATATAAATGCAAAAAGGCAGGCAAATAATGCTTGTAACAACAGTAGGTACATATTTTCTTATTATTAATGCTTGAAAACAGTGTATTAACAAATGCAAAGTAAAGGCTATAAATAAGCCTGTCCATAAATTATATCTATTAGTTATATAAGAAGTAACTGTAATTATGCTAATTAAGATGAACTCTTCGGCTACTCCTAAAGCAAAAGATGCAGTTGTAATATTATCAAAATGTGAAAATAACTTTTTTGATAATCTAGGGAACTTATTATATAAAAAGGATTTATTTTTTCTTATCCATGCCTGCATAAATATTATTTCCTCAAAATCGTGAAACATAAAAAGTATTGGAAAAAGCCATATAATTGCTTGCATATTATTCATTTATGAAAACCTCTGTATTTTATAAATATAGCACTGCCCGCCACATTTAACGAGAGTGCTTTATAAGTATGTATAATTTATCGTCCCATAAGAAAGTCTAAAACATTCCATCCGCTAGATGTCATATCTTTATACAATTCTGTATAGCCACATTTTGTACAACTGATAGTTATAAATTTCTTATTTTGTACGTCAAATATCTTCGCAAAGTTGCCGCCTGTTGCCTGAAATTGGTCTGAGTCATATTCCATGTTACCACATTTAGGACATACATATTGTTTCCTTTCCATTATAAAACCTCCCTTTATATAGTTAATATATTCTATTTTAAACGTAAAATATAATTATTATATTGATCCATTGAACTAGATAGTATGAATTTACAATTAATTAATACTTTATTTGAACCAATATTTGTTTTTAATACTTTAGCTGCTGTTATTCCTATACAATTAGGGAATTTCGAAGCCCAATTTATTAACAAAGATAATGCTTCTGTCATTAGTCCTTTCTCTCTATAACTAGAAGCTATAGAATAACCGACTTCTACACATCCGCCCTCCTTAGGTATCCCCTTAAAACCAATAAACCCAATCCCTTTATAATTGCCTTTGCTAATAATTAACCAATATGTAAACCATTCATGTGCCTTTTCATCTGCATTTTTCATTTTATTCAATTTTCTTGATATTGCTAATTTAATTTCATCTGATAAAGCTTCCTGATCAATTGAGGTTTGAATTTTTTCAAGCATATTATTATTAATATATGATAACTCATCGAATGATAAATGCTTTAAAACTAACCTATTGGAGTATAACATCATTATTTTCCCCTATATTATTACTGAAGAATAAATTCTTCTATATTTATAATGTCTTGTCCATCAAAAGTAAGACAAACAATTAAAGGCATAATATTTTTAATTCTATCAAATTCTACAAAATTAAACTTATTATCAAAATAATTTATTACTGTACTTAATGCTGTTCCGTGACATCCTATAGCAATATTTTCATCAATATCTTCTTCTAGTAAACTAATTAAAGCTTTTATATTCCTCTTTTGAACCTCATTTAAGCATTCGCCCTCAGGCAGCTTATAGTCGAAATTATTCCATTGCTCTTTTGCAAATGCATTAAAATCCTCAATCCACAGACCTTTATTAATCTTTCTTTCTCTGAAATCATGTACAATATGAATATTTAATCCTAAGCTTTCTGCGAAATCCTTTACTGTATCTACTGCCCTCTTATAAGGACTAGAAAAAACTTTTGTAATACTTTTATCCTTTAGAAATTTCGTTACCTTTTTACAATCTTTACAGCCCTCTTCTGTAAGGGGACGGATATAATCATCAACAATTGAAAAATCTGGTTTTGCATGTCTTACAAAATATACTTTTCTCATACTAATCTCCTATTTTGATCTTTTATAATATAATCCTGCCATATATCCAATTAAAGAAAATAATATTATGGGCAAGATTAATATACAATAGTTTACAGGTTCTGGAACGTTAGACTTAATGAAATAGTACAAACCATACATTGGAACGAATGAAAAAAATACTGGGAAAATATACACTGCTGTTATGTCTGTAATATGTTTAAAAATGATAATGAAAATATTAATAGCCCAAAATGCACCGACAAATAAAATATAACTTTTATTTTTGTTAATGCCACTATAAAATCCATAAATTAGCCAAACTACCAAAAATAAGATTGTTGAAATAATATTTATAGGATTTAGGCTAGTAGCGTATAAAGCATTGCTAAAATTTGCAATGATTGGTAATATGGCAATTAAAAATGCAAATGCTAAATGGCGATAATATTTATTAATGATTGTGCACTCCCCTCAATCTGCTAGTTATTCTTTCTATTGTACTTTCTATATTTTCTACAGTTGCAAATCTACCGTTAAAAATATTAAAGTTATAATACTCATATAAATCTTTTGCCAGCATTCTTCCATTATTAAATGTGGTATTTGTTTTCTCTGGAACGAATATTTCATACCCATACTCAAAGGCGACTTTACAAGTAGTATCTATGCAGTATTCCGTTTGCATACCTGTAATGATCAATTGCTCTATACCTCTATTATCTAGATATTCTTTTAAATTTGTTCCTTTAAAGGCAGAGTTATAATTTTTGCATATAACCTTTTCATTTACATCTGGTTTTATCTCTTTATAAATCATCCATCCATCTGAGTTTGGTTCTAACTCACCACCTGCTTCATCATTATGTTGAATATAAATTACCTCAACGCTATTTTCTCTGCATGTTTTAATTAATCTTTTTATGTTGCTAATGATTTCTTCCACTGCAAAAGGCTTAGCTAGCACTAATACATTTTGAACATCAACAACCAAGAGTGCTAAATTTCTCATTTATTCTCTCCTATCGATTTCTTATTATTAAAATATACCTTTTTTATTCAAATCCAGTTGACTTGATCTCAGCTGAATAATAAATTCCTCAATTGCTGATATACTTGCTACAACACAAATTATATATAATAACATATTTGTATTAATATATATAAGTAATATAGGAAATAAGAATAATATTATCCCTGTAACTTTATTTCCATAAGTGTGAATACTTGCAAAGGTTTTATATTTTTTTAATGCTACAAGCATCGATGCTAATCTAATGATAGCAATTAAAATAATCCAAATTACAATTTTGTTTGCAGGATTTACTATTGGGTAAATCAAAAATAATAATACACCTACCATTATCATGTCGGCCATGGAATCAATTTTTGCACCAAACGTGCTTGTTGTCCCTGTTTTTCTGGCAATAAACCCATCTGTAAAATCACTAAATCCACAAATAATATATATTACGTAAAACTCTAAACTTAATGGCTTAATGTAAAGCAAAATTAACGAAAAAATTATTCTGCTAAATGATATATAATTTGGAATAGAATTCATCTCATCAAACCACCTAAAAATAATGTTGAATAATTTTATAGTTCTGTAGGCAAATTGAATTTAATCATTTCAATACAGTTAGTATTATTTTCTAATGTTTCAGTTGTGACTTTAATCGGATTAGCGAATATAGTTAGATAATCAATTTCATCATATTCTGGACGAATTGGAAATGCAAGTTGCTCCTTATCAATAAAGAATTGAGCATTCTTACCATTTGTATTTCCACGAGCATCAATTCTAATCCAAGTTTTTAAAGATGAAATAAACACTGCATTTAGGGCATGTATACAGTATCCCGTATCTGGAGTATCACCTAATGTTAGCCTTTGGTAGCAGAAGCCAGTTGGAATGCCTTCGTATCTTAATAGTGCCGCTAGCAACATTGACTTTGCATAACAAATTCCTTCTTTATAGTTTAATACTTCTGATGCCGTCCTTGTAACTCTTTCACTTTGAATATCCCAAGAATGTGAAATCTCGTCTCTAACATATTCAAAAGCAATTTTAACTTTTTCAATTTCATCTAAATTATTAGAGAGCAATTCTTTAGCTTTATTTTGTATAGTTTTTTTATCAAAATCAATATACTTATTTGCTAATAAATATGTTGATAAATCTTCATGTTCCAATATAAAATCCATCTATCTTCCTCCATTATTAGAAATAATCCCATTTAAAAATAAATTACTATTATCAATTTATAAACTCTTCAAATCCTTCAGCATATTTTGTAGGTAAAAATTCTATTATTTCATATTCTGCAATTTTATAAATATAAAACAATAACTTATTTAAAATTAACTTTACTATACAATATTATCACTTTATCCCATAGATTGGAACAGTTTTTATAACCGGAATTTCTTACAGCCTTTTAACTTTTCTCAGCTATTTATTATGATTATTTATACTAATATTTCTGTATATTAAATCTGTCCTTTCTTCAAAACCAATAGACTCCCAGAATTTATTTCCTAATTGGTTCTTCTCAAAAACAACAAGTGCAATTTTATTAATACCTTCAATAAGCATTGACCTTATAACAGCATCAACTAAGGCTTTTCCAACTCCCCTTTTGTGGAATAATTCATTTACAGCAGTATGATAAATAAAACCTCTACGTCCATCATGTCCACTTAGTATTACACCAATAATTTTATTATCCTCAATGGCAACAAAGTTAGAACTAGGATTTCTTTTAATAAACTTCTCAATTCCTTCTTTTGAATCATCTAAACTTCTCATTCCCATTCCCGCAGTTGTACTCCATAATTCATAAACTTCTTCATAATCATCTATTTTCATTATCCTTATTTCCATATTGTCTACTCCTCAAAATATTTGTGTAATTAACGCATTTATGTACCGTAATGCACCCAAGAGCTTATTAGATTTAAGAAAGCTGATTTAAATACTCTGCTATTCTTCTTGTTTTTTCCCCCAATAACACATTGCATCAAGTACATGTATTAGTGATTTACCTCTTTCAGAAAGAGAATACTCTACTTTGGGAGGAATTTGAGGATATTCTTTACGTATAATAATTCCATCATTCTCTAATTCTTTCAGTTGAGAACTTAACATTTTATAGGTTATGTTAGGTATATTGCGCTTGAGTTCATTAAATCGCAGTAAATGGCAATGTGCTAATTGATATATTATTCTCATTTTCCATTTACCTCCGATAATGCTAAGTGTATATTCGAATGGAGTTTGTTCAGTCTTATGTGTCTGATTCATATAAATTACACTCTCCTATTTGTAAGTATACTACTGAAAAGTGCATACTTCCTTTTTGTTTCAAAGTTATTATAATTGAAACTATAAAGAAAATCTATATAGATTTATACACAGAGATAAAATTACAACAAAAATTTCAAATCCAATTATGGTTAAAAATATTTAATATATGTGAGGAGAGATTTATATGAATTTTTTACAATTAGCAAAAGAAAGATATTCAGTTAGAAAATTTAGTAACAAAAAAGTAGAAAAGGAAAAATTAGATTTAATTTTGGAAGCTGGTAGAGTTGCACCGACTGCACTGAATTATCAACCACAACGAATACTTGTTCTTGATACTGAAGAGAGTCTATCCAAATTAAAATTATGTACACGTTATCATTTTAATGCACCTCTAGTATTGCTCGTTTGCTATGATTCCACAGTTAGCTGGAAAAGATCTTTTGATAAAGAAGATATGGGAGATGTTGATGCTAGCGTTGTCACAACTCATATGATGCTTCAAGTGGCAGAGTTAGGCTTAGGTACCACTTGGGTAGGAGGTTTTAATCCTGATACTATTAAAGAAACCTTTGCATTGCCAGAATATCTTGTCCCAGTAGTACTTCTTCCCATAGGTTATCCAAGTAGCGATTCTGCTCCACATCCACAACTTCATTACAATCGTTATGATATTAATGATACAGTTTTCCATAATTCTTTTGAAGGTATAACTCAAGGTAAAAATGATTAAAGGCAACATTGCCCTTCTTAATCTGGTGAATTATATAGAATATTAACTAAAGTGCATAACTCCTTTGAAATGTTCTAATTAAATTTAATATTTCAAGGGAGTTTTATAATTAATTGAATCCACATCAAGCACCACTTTATCTGATTTTTTAAATCCTTCAATTAGTGCTGCTTTAACTAGCTCCTTTCCAAATCCTTTTCCACGATGCGGTGTTGCAATACCTAACCCATAAAGAAAGGCATGGGCTACTTTATAGTTATAATCAAAAACTCCCACAGGGACTCCTATTTTGTAAACTATAAATCCCTTTCTATTTTTAGAATTAATTACAACATCAATAAAGTTACTGTCTCCCTCTAATTCTGGAAAAGCATCATGAGTAATTTCTGTAAATATATCTCTATTTTCATTGTTTACCTGAATAAGCTGTAACTCAGGATGTGTAACTGCTAATATTTCAGCTTCGAAAGAAGTTGGAATAAAAGTAGTTAAAAAAGCAACTAACTCATTATTTTCATAACCCATGTAGAAACATGGCGGTTCCTTATTAAAGTTGATTTCATTTGATAAAAAAGCATGATTTGTTAAAGCATCTTCTTTAAAAGCAGTATTTTCTAAATTTAAAATACTAGCTAATTGATCTTCTGTTAATCTATTTGTCTTTTCAATTATCATGTTTTATACACCTCATTAAAATAATAATAGTAATTAAAATTATCTTTTAACATATGTAAGTTCAGCTATACCATCAATACTTAAGATTTTGCTTTATGAATTGATCATTTAATTATTTTTTCATGCAATACCTTATTAACAAGATATTTTGCTTCCTCATAATCTCTTTCCTTAACAGAAATAGTATATTGCGCATCATAGTCCATGTTCATTCCAACTCTTTCAAAACTTATCATATCGCTGTCACTTAGATGTTTTGTTAGCTTATAAGCGTATTTAATATCGTTTTCTTTAAAAATATTTATTACCTTAGCTACCTCTTCTATTGAATATCCAATGTACACATCTTGTTTATTAAAAAAGAATATTAACTTATCAAATAAATGCATTGAATATCTCCCCTTATAAGTTTTATTATTTTAAAATATTATAGCTATTGTGCTTTAAGCACTATATGCTCTTCTTTATCTTTCCATTTAATTGTATACTTAATCTCAGCTTTTTCCTCAAGCATTGAACCACCGCCTCCGCCAATATATGCATAGCCTTCTTTATTAAGTCTTACTCCATTAGAGCTGCCTTTTCCATGTGTAGTATCATATTCAAAGATAATTGTTCCTACGCTGTCTATATCTGTATTTTTGTATTTGAGCTCAGGATATTGAGCACTGTAGCTATCATAGCGAAGTCCATTTTCATCTTCAATCCAATGCTCATAATATCTTAAAGTAAAGGTTCCTTCCCAATTGTCACTTTCTCCTTTGTAAATTCTTTCTTTACCATCATTCAAAAATTTGAATACTGTATTAAAAATTAATTCTCTTGTCTTAAAAATACTTATAAAATCCTCTTCGGTCTTTGGTATTTCAGAAGGCATAAAAACAATAAGCGCATTCTTAGCATTATAGGGGACTTCTTCAAAAGAATATGAGTTACTATACTTATTAGTTCCTTTTAATATTTCTTCTCTTTCCTGAAAAGATTTGAAAATATATATTAAAATAGTGCCTTTATTATTGGCAATTTTATAAATAGAAGGTTTTATTCCTTTTAAATTAAAATCATCAGATGGTTTCAATTTACCTTCCTTAAGATATATATTTTGTTTTTTAAATGCTTTAACTATATCATTTAAGGTTAGTACATTATTTTTAAAATTTTCGTCTGCCTTGTGTTCTAATATTCCTACTATTATAGTTACTATTACTATAACAGCTGCTATACCCCAAACTTTAAATTTCTTTATAAAATTGTTTGGAGTTATAGATTGTGACAAATTTTTAATTAAATTGTCTACTTTATATTTATTCATTATTTAAATTTTCCCCTTTTTATTCTAACAAATTGCTCATCTGCTGCTATTCTAATTGTTCCTATAATTATTTGTTAATCTTTGATTTAAATATTATGTACTTCTAGTTAAGGCTGATCCAGTGTCGAGATATTAGAATATTGTGCATTAAGTTTGCTGTAGATTATGCATAATTTCTACGTTCCTTTTGTGTAGGGTATCTTCTTGAATATACAATAAAGATATTCATAATCTCAATCTCACCATGAATAATAAATATAATAAAACAGGTAATCCTATTGCAGAAAGTATTGTGATTGCAACATGTACTTTTTTCTCATCTCGTAATATAAACAATAAAAACTTATACCCTAAAATACCAACTAATCCACCCAAACAATTTAAAATTATGTCATCAATGTCTGATGCTCCAATGCCTAAAAGCCCCTGAATGATTTCGATAAATAAACTCACTATGAATATAAATAGCAGATTGGTTATTACTCTTTTATTGTTTTTGAATAATGACAAATATGTACCAAGAGGAATAAAGATAACTATATTGCCAACCACATTACCAAAAGCGAATTTTTTTATAGTGGCAGAGTTGCTAAATATATATTCCTTTATACTATAAAAAGGAATGAGATTGATTGACTTATCTAAAGTCCTTTGACTATTAAACAGATCCAAAAGCGAAACTCTTGATAAGAACAATAATTTAATTAAAAAAAGTATGTAACAAATGAAAACTCCATATAAAAAGACTGTTTCAATTCTCTCTCGTTTATTCATAATACCTCCATTTTTCATTTCATCCCTGCTTATTCTCTGACGTTCAATTTATAAATAATCGGTAGTTCACATTTTTCTTCGATTCTGACTTATTAAATTTCTGCAAAAATTTCATGTATATTTCCATCTGGGTCTGCAAATAATGCTGTTCTTTGGTTCCATGGCATATTCTGCGGATCGTGAATAGGAATTGCACCTTTCTTAACTAACTGTCTAAATGATTCATCAACATCGCTGGCATCTTTACATGGAAAAGCCAGTTCAAAAGCTTGTCCGACGGCTTTTCTTACAAATTCGCTACTATAATCATACATAACATCTCTCATACAAATAGCAAATCGAACTCCATCATTTTCAAATTCAACATAATTTCCGAGATCATTTTTAATTTTAAATCCAAGAACATTATTATAAAAAGTCTTCATTTTATCTATATTATTTGTCCATATTGTAATAAGATTAATTTTTGATTTCAAATTAATATCCTCCATAAAAATTAGTTTTCAAAATTTGTGTTTTCAAAAGACTCTCTTGTGCAGAGAATCCTACTATTATGAAAATCTCTTCTTAATGATTCGTATTTCTTAAAATACTCATCAACCACCTTATCTTCAATTGTTCAATATTGTCTATACATATCAATTCCCACTCTTAATATTTCTACCTTATGATAAGTATTCATGCTCTTGAATAGCTTTTTTACTCCATCCTAAAAGTGCATCAATAGAGACAAAGAAGATAATAAACTATTTAAGCTTTAAAGTTTCTTCTGTTGAAACCTTTATATCTGTAATAAGGTTTTGTATGTCTAGTGCAAATATTTCACTAGTATCAATAATTATTTTCCCATTAACTTGAATTTCCCCATTAGATTTAATATTTTTATTTACAGTAACTGCTGTTTCCTTACTTAATATTTTATTCTTTATTGACTCGTTAAACGATGGTTCAATAGTTTTTATAATTATATATGTTTTTTTATCCATTTATTTATGTTTTTTATTCCACTTAGAATGATTACATTTTTGTTATCATTCTTAGCCTCATTAAACAATTTTTGCCTTTCATTTCTTTTGTTATGATAATCCCATAAAATATATTTTACAATTTCAATATCAATTTTTTCTAAGCAACCTTCAGTAATATCAGGGCGATGAGTACCTCTATATTTAAAATATCTACTAGCAAACCTATATAAACATGTAAATCTATTTATTTTCAAAAAAATAATAGTATCGCATCTATGTTTTCATATCTATCTTCTCACTTTCTTATCTTTAACTTTCCTCAAATGTATTCAACCTATAGCTGGTTCAAAATTAATATGCTTCCAATTCCATCTTGCCATTTTTTCGCTAAAAACTTTGTGCATATCGGTTATAGAATTAATATCTGCATCAACCCATTTATATTTATCATGTTCGTCTGATACTCTAACCTCATTGTTTTTAGCTTTACATAGATATATAATTCCTGTAATTTGATAATTTTCAGATAGAAAATTCCAAGTATCTAAAATTCTAACCGGAGTAACTAAAAGCCTGGCTTCCTCTAATATTTCTCTTTCCAAAGTTTCTTCAGCAGTTTCGCCAAATTCCATTCTTCCTCCAGGAAGTTCCCAAACATCCTCTTCTACTCCTGTTTTATGCATAACCAAAAATTTACCTTCATTAAGTATAAAAGCTTTAACCGCAAAATATATTTTTTTATCTTCCATAATAATTCTCCCTCTCTAACTTATGTTTTATATTAGAATTCGTATTATAAATACAAAATGTCTATCTTAAACTTTTTTTAAAATATGCTTCAATCGATTATTAATCCCATTTGCAAAGAGTCATAGAACTCCCCATTAATTAAAAAATCTCTTTTTAAAAGTCCTTCTTCCAAGAAGCCAAGCTTCTTATATAAAGAGATGCCTCTTGTGTTATCTGTTCTAACTCTCAAATTAATTTTTCTAATTAATCCAGAATTTTTACTCCATTTAATCAAATATTTTATTAATTCTTCGCCAATACCATTTCCCCAATATCCTTTAAGTATACTTACACCAAACTCTCCAACATGGGCATTTCTCTGTCTTGTTCCTCCTGAAAAGTTTAAGTTTCCAACAACTTTCCCATTTACCTCTGCTATAATGAATAATCCATTGTCCTTTTTCAAAGCATTTTCAATATATTCTTCTTCCTGTTCAATACTTCTCCCGAACTGATCTCTTCCAAATGTTAAAAAATCCGACTCACCACCAATTATATTAAGATATTCTATTAATGCTTTAGCGTCTAACTTATTAGCTTTTCTAATTAATATTTTTTCATTATTAACCTTAATCTCTTTCATTAAGTATAGCTCCTTATTATTCATTAAATTTACCTGCTGATAGACCAATGATGTCAAAATCCGAGCCCTCAAATTTATTCATATATACAAGCCATATTCTTGTACCATTAGCATTAATAATCTTCGCTTGACTTTCAATATTTCTTTTTTTCTCAATAATTTTCACTTTACTAATATCAGAATTTCCAATCAATCCAAAATATATTGGAAGTGCAGTTTTCTCTATGTTAGGAAAGTAAGTATGTGACATACCAAACTTTTCTGAAACAAATTTTATATCCGCTTGTATACCACTATAAATAGTCTTATATCCAGTTATCCCTTTTCTTAAAACTGCAGTATATAAACCATTACCACTAGAAGTATAACTAAATACTATAATCTCTTTATCATTCTTCTCTTCATGGATAATACTCACAGGCTTTAAATTAAGTGTATTTATCGCCTCTTCTATTGTTTTCCCACAACCATTAAATTTAATGGCTAAAAACATGGAACTAATTATTAATACTAAAACAATTAATATTACTTTCTTTTTCATAAACTCTGTTCCCTTTGTAAAACATGACATTTTCCAACTATGCCATGTTTTTTGTATATAAAATATCAAGAAATCATTTAATTTCTATAGTACTTCTTTAAATATCCGTGTACCCGGTTTCCTAAAGCTAAGCACTTCCTGTAGCTTACTATGTTCATCAGCTATTTATTGTCACATACCTAAATAAAATATAACCAAGAAAAATATTATGTAATTAGCATATTGCAAATATCGCTATACTTTATATTTTTATTTATTTTATTTCACTATTAATTCACTCAGTGACCTGATTATTGGATACTTGCTTTTAAGACCTTGTAAATTATATCTATCAATCAAAATTGGGATCATACCAAATTCTTCAGCAGCTACAAGATTTGATTCACTGTCATCTATAAATATCGTTTCTTGTGGTTCAATTCCTAATTCTTCAATAGCTATCTTAAATAAAATCTTTTCGGCTTTACAAGAACCGTAAATTGATGACATTATGAAAGTTGAAAAGTAATGTCTTAAATTATTATTTATAAATACTCTTTCTAGTGATGGCCAAGTATCTGAAACAACTCCTAATAGATACTTCTTCTTTAAGGTTAATAATGAAGGTTGTACATCATCAAAAAATAAAAACTTTTCATCATTATAAACATTATCCATTGCTAAAAGTTCAATGACTTTATTATTTATATTAGGATACTCAATTTCTCTCAATACAATTTCATAAAAATCCTTAAACATTAAAAATTCTCGTTCTTCTGATTTAACTAATGTTTTATCATTAATATATTCACATGCTTTTTCTATAGCTTTATTTAGTTGCTCACATGTATAGACAAACTTTGAGTTTTCAATAATACTTTTAAAATTAGGTGTAATAAACCAATGCCCTGTTCTTGGAACATTAAGAGTACGCCCAGAATCAAATAAAATCCCTCTAGCACAATTTATATTTATGTAAATCTCCTCCTAGTTTTATGAATACTTAGCACCTCTTAATCTATAATTTTATATATTAAGTCAGATAAAAAAGTTTGCAAATCTTTTTTATAAGAATTTTTATTTTTAACCTATATATAGATTATAAACCATAATATTACATAACACCATAGAAAATCTCTATAAGAAATTTAATGACTTTTATATATCTTTATTGTAGAATAAAAAATAGCACATGCTTTTATATTAGCAAAGTTTACGGTTCTATATTTGACATGTTAAGTAGTAATATAAGGGGGTATTATAATGGCTAAATTATCTATTGGAAGTAAAATACCAAATTTTAATTTTAACACTGCATATGATAATAATATTGCTGTAGAAGATGTTCTTAAAAAGAAAAAGAGAACACTTTTTTGGGTACTTCGTTATATCGGATGCCCAACATGCCGCCTTGACATACATTTAATAGCAAGCCGCTATCAAGAATTTCTTGAACTCGATACCCAAGTTTACGTTGTAATGCAAAGCGAACCAATGAATGTCCGTGAGGAGTTAAAGAACGTTGCCTTACCATTTAATATCATCTGTGATGCTGACATGGTAATTTACAAGAGCCTAGAAATTCCAGCCACTGCTACCAGGGAAGAAAGAATGCCTAGTGAAGCAGCTGATATTAAAAGATGGGAGGAAAAATTAAAAAATGTACAAGAAGCAGGCTTTGTTCATGGCAAGTATGAAGGTAATGAACAACAGCTTCCAGCTTTGTTTGTAGTAGATCAGGATGGCACAGTTAGCTATGCTCATTATGCAAAGAATAGCATTGATATGCCAACAGTAGATGAAATGTTAGAAGTCATAAAAAACATATAATATATTAATAAAATAAAACTACTCCCCCACTATGCCAGTAAATAGGCATAGTGGGGGTTCACATTTAAAAGAAATTATATATATCTTTATTTTTTCATCTGCATTGACTAAACATCTATTTTAAAACCTAAATTAACTTCACTAGCTGGTTTTTCACCCCATATACCCCAATTGTCTAAAGATGGCTCATGAATTACAATTGTTATATCTGTACCTTTTATGCCTGGTTCCTTTTCTAAATTATCCACAATTGCAGCATATAAACGCTTTTTAGCCTCTAAACTTCTTCCTTTAAAAGCAGTGATTTCAATCAAAATAAACTGTTCTGTTTTTGTAGGAGCAATTTCAAAATTCTCTTTCTCCAATTCATATAATCTTTGCATTCTATCATAATCTGGAATTTTAAAGGCTTCCACTAATGCTGAGTGAATACCATCCAGAACCGCCTTCTTGTACTCCGCACTTTTTCCTTTGATAATTTCTACTTTAACTAATGGCATATAATAAAATCCCCCTTCAAAATATATTGCAGCATTAAATTAATTCCCTTAAAGATTTTTGATAAAACCTGTTTTTAATCCTTTAATAACTCCTACCTGCTCATAAAATCTTAGTGTTTCATCTTTTTTTGACCCAGTTAAAAGCATAACCTTATAACAATCATTAGCTTCTGCAATATCTATTGCCATATTTAGAGTGAGATTTTTTATAATAGATAAATTACATAGGGAAACTATTTTACTGTCTACTTCAATAACAATTGTAATATAATTGCCCCTAATGAAATCATAGCCTTGGGTAAATACATTATTATATTGCATCCAAAACTTGACTTTACTTATATATACGATATTTCTTTATTAGCCTCTCTTTCTAATAAACTATTTATCGCATAGCATGAGAATATTATAAATTAGCTGATTTTCTCTTATTTATTATTAATATAAGCAATAAAACTATAATAACAGTGGCTATTATGCTTAATATTGGATTATACTTTTTAAAATTTTCCCCAGTATTAGGGTCTAGTGTATAAACCTTTCCTTCCTCATTAACTACTATGAGTTTATCCATTTCAATTTTCATTTCCTTTATAAATGCCCATTGTGTATCTTCTTCAACAAAAGGGTTAATTAATACTGTATAAACCCTTTTACTCCATACGAGCTTATTAGTTTTTATATTAAATGCCTGTATAACCCCCATATGTTCCGGCGAATAATTTTCTGCAACAATTCTAATGTCATTGTATATTATAGGTGAAATTTTTGCAGGAGCAACTCTTGATGCAAATACTTGTATATTAAAAACAAAAGAAAAAAATAATATAATCATACTAATCTTATATATTTTTTTCATCCAATTACCTCCAATTTTATTATATATAATAGGATCGTTTTTATATAAATTATCATTAAATTTTTTACTTCTTGTTTTAGTAATTAATATTCTCCCAATCCCATCTTGCCATTTTTTCGCTAAAAACTTTGTGCATATCGGTTATAGAATTAATATCTGCATCTACCCATTTATATTTATCATGCTCATCTGATACTTTAACTTCATTGTTTTTAACTTTACATAAATATATAATTCCTGTAATTTGATAATTTTCAGATATAAAATTCCAAGTATCTAGAATCCTAACTGCTTTAACCGCAAAATATATTTTTTTATTATCTCTCACAATAATTAAACCTTTTTCCCTCTCATTATATTTCGTCCTTATGCGATTATTGTAATTATGCCATACAATTTAATCCAAAATATATAAACTATGATAAAATATAACTCTTTTAATTACATTACAACAAGATATATGGAAAATGAATATTAGATTTCACCCCCAAGACGTTCCTGAATCGAACCTCGCATCACGTTTCACATTCCTGCACCTCCTCAGGACAAATTAGAAAGAAGAACTATCTTATTTTAGTTAGTTTTCCGTCCTTGAATGACTCATGATACTCCTGTTGATTATTTTTATCAAATCGTGTCCATGTGCCATGTTTCTTATTATTCTGAAAATTTCCTATTTGCCATAATTGCCCTGATTCTCGGTAAAATCTCCATTCACCTTCCATTTGGTTGTTATTAAAAGGACCTTCTGCCTTTATCTTGCCATTTTTATAATAATAAGTGAGTTTATCATCCTCACATTTATAAACCTCTTGACCGTTTGCATAATTCTTTTTTTCTAGCATGTTTCTACTCCTCTCTTCAATAATTCTAATAATTCCTACTAATTGTTATTATTACACTATACTCGAAATTAGTAACATCCAAAAAAAGTATACATTTTTTATAATAAATTTATAGAGCATTTCTTAAATCTTTTAAACTATTAATCATAACTATATCAGGTAATTCTAGTGGTTCACGCTTCCTATTTAACCAAATACCATTCATACCTATTTTATTACTTGGCAAAACATCTGTCTCCAAATTATCGCCAATATAATAGCAGTTTTCCGGCAAAAGATTTACTTTGTTGCATGCTACTTCAAATAGTTTAATATTGGGTTTTGCTATTCCATGTTCACCAGCAGTTATTATACATGTAAATAGATCATTGATTCCAAGTTTGACTAATTTTAAATATTGCTGATCAAAATCTCCATTACTGATAATACCGAGTTTATACTCGGTTAGTTTCTGTAGACATGAAATAACATCATCAAATAGCTTCCAATTCTCTTCATACTTATGTAAATAAAAATTAAATCTTAGGCTTGCCTCTTCATCAGATATCTTAATAATATTTGAGAATTCAAATACTTCCTTAATTCGTTTTATTCTCTGTTGTTCAAATGTAATTTCACCTTTTAAATATTTATTAAAAAACTTATTGGATGTTTGACACCATAGTTTATAAAATGATTCCTCTTTAATACGAATATCATCCTTATATTCTTTATAAAATGCTTTGACACTTTCGTACTCAGAGGCTTTATGATCCAGTAATGTATCATCTAAATCAAAAAATATCATATATTTCTCCTTAAAAATCATATTATCTTAATACCGTGAGAAAACTTACTCGTATACTTCTTCCATACTCAACCATGATATTTATATCCTCTTTGATTTTGCTGTAAAAAAGAATCTTGGAAATCTAAATATAATGGTCCCATTTTCTTGAACAGGATATTCTTTTTCAACTCTATCAAAAATATCTTTTTCAAAGACTATCTTATCTTCATCTGATAAAGCATTTAAATATGGTCTTAATCCTGTACCACGGTACCATTCCATGATATCCTTATGTGAAGCTAACTTGTGATAATATATAGTTTCCCATATTGAAAATTCTGATGAAATTTCTGAAAGCAAATCGTAATATTCACCTTGTGTGTGATAAATTGCAAAAAATTCTCTGATTAATAAACTTTGATTTCCATTTATCATTAATTGAAACCTCTCCGATGATTTTATGAATTGGTTCGTTATAATTCATTGGTGTTTGCACTGCCAATATTCCCCCTGTTTTAAGTAACCCCATCATGTTTTTCAACAGTTGATTGTGATTAGGTATCCATTGAATACAAGCATTTGAAAAAACTACATCAAAATCATTATCAAGCATTGATAAATCTTTACCTGCATCACAAATCTTAAAATCAAGATTAGGGAAATTTATTTTTGCTGTTTCAATCATATTTGGAGAATTATCAACGCCAAGAATATATGCATTAGGAAACCTCTTTGCTAAAACCTGTGTACTATTACCAGGACCACATCCAATATCTATAATCTTTTTTGGATCATCAATATAAATACGATTAACTAAATCTATGGCTGGCTGCGTTCGTTCATTTTCAAACATTAGGTACTGCACTGAATTCCAATCTCCCATAATATTTCCTCCTAAATAAATGAATTTTAATCAACTCTAATATAGTATTTTTATAGAAACAAATCAACATTTAACCTATATATAGATTATAAACCATATTATTACATATATCCACATCAAAAGCTTCCTTTACTTACGTGGAAGCAATATTTTGGTATTTGATGAGTTTTTATATTATAGTTCTTGATAAAAAAAGTAAAACTTCCTAAAAATTAAAATTCTTAAGAAGTTTTTTATGTGGGCATATTATTTATTTTAAACTACTGTTATTTTCTCTCCCTCAATTATATTTTTAAACATTCCCGCTTTACCCTCTATAACCATCACAGCCTTTTTTACTGGCATTATAACCTTTCCTGGTTTAAGAGTATCTATTTTTTTACACACTTCCATATTTTCATTGATAAATAACACATCAATAGGAAACTTCATAAAAAATGTGTGAATACTGTTACAAGGCTGAAATAAGATGGATTCATAATGCGGTTCTTTTTGAAGCATATAACCTAAAAATCTTTTCATGAAGCTATCTGCTATAAATATTTCGCCTATAACCTCTGATTTACATAATAGATTTTTTATCATCAAATCACCTACTTTATTGTTTACCAAAAATCTCTATCATTCTAATAACTGCTGGTCCTAGAATAATTACAAAAATAGATGGAAATATAAAAAGTACTAATGGAAACAGCATCTTGATAGGAGCTTTCATAGCTTTTTCTCTAGAAGCTTGTTTTCTTTGCTCTCTAAGGTTTGCAGATTCTATCCTGAGAACTCTACTTAAGCTTACACCTAATTCGTCTGCTTGAATTAGAGAAGTAACAAACATTGAAAGCTCTTTTACATCGCAGCGGTCACTCATATTTCTAAGGGCTGCCTTACGCTCTATTCCCATCCTTATTTCTTTTAAACTTTTAGAAAATTCCTCGCAGATTTCACCGCTTATATTATTTATAACTCTGGCAATTGCTCCATCAAAGGATAAGCCTGCTTCAACGCTGACAGTTATTAAATCCAATGTATAAGGTAAGTCCTTTAGAATTTTCTTTTTTCTATCTTCAATTCTTCTCGATAAATAAAAGCTGAAAAAATAATTTACTGCTGTTGCTACAATTAATACAATAGCTAGTGTCTTAAAAGCATCCTTAGAAACTGCAAAAGATAATAATCCAACTATTACCGAAAAAATTAAAACCATCATGCTCTTATAAAATAACCATTTACCTATGGTTGTATTTTTTAAAACTCCTGCTTTTTCTAACTTTTTACTGAGCACTTCAAGCTTATGCTTTGGCGTTATTTTTAGTATTGTCTTACTAAAGCTTTCATAGAAGGGCCTTAGAATTCTTTCAGAAAAAGATTTGTTTTCCTCTTTTTCTTTATCTAACCTATTAAGTTCATTAATCTGACTAAGCCTATTTTTAATTTCTATTTTGTCTCTACTAAAGAAGGCTAGAATACCGTATAGAAGAAAGAATATTGATAAAAAAAATATAAAGATTATAACATAAAGCATGCTCTCACCTTCTCTCTACATATCTATATGTGTTATTTTTCTTATCATTAATAATCCAAAAATCTCACTGACTACAGCCCCAACCGTCAAAGCTATTCCTATTGAGGTTGTGAACAAAAGCATCATATACTCTTTATTAAAAAGGTATATGGTTAAGCCTAAGAAGACAGGAATAAGAGTTAAAATAATACCTGATAACCTTCCTTGTGCCGTTAAGGTTTTAAGTTCATTTTTAAGTTTCTGTCTCTCTCTTATGGTTTCAGATATATTATCCAGTATTTCAGATAAGTTTCCCCCTATATCCTTTTGTATTAAAATGGCGTTTATCATTAGATTTAAATCCTGTGAATCCATTCTAGAAAGTAAATTTTTTAAAGCGTCCTCCTCGGATATACCAAAGCTCATCTCCTTAAGGAGTTTCTTAAATTCTTTTGAAAATGGATCGCTGGTTTCTTCCGAAACTACAGCTACAGCCTGTAGAAAAGAATAACCTGCCTTTAGAGAATTAGATACTATAGTTATACCTTCGTTTAACTGACTATCAAATAATTTAATTCTATCTTTTTTCTTCTTTGCTATTATAAATCTTGGTACATTCCATATTACAATAAATACAAGGGCAATAATAAAATAATCCTTAAAAACTGCAAAAGCCAAAAATGCAAAGGCTGAAGAAGAAAGTATCTTTATTACTAAAAGCTCCTCTACTGTAACTGGTAAATCTGCCTTCATAAGTTCAATCTCCAGCTTTTTATTTTTCTTTTTATTTAATCTAGAGGTAGGCACTAAAGTTGATAAGGTCTTAAATACACTTACTTTACTTTTATTACCAGTTTTGTAATGTTCACTTAAGGCATAATCTTCATCAAAATATTTAAGCTTATCAATAGGTTTTTCCTTGTTAAAGATAAAAAACAATACGGCACTAATTAGACACCAGGTTAGTAAAAATATAATTATTGCTAAAAGATATATCATAAGCTACCACCTCCTACCTCATAATATCTATTGGTATGTTTATTCCCTTTTCTTTTAGCTTCTGTACAAACTTTGGTACTACACCGGTAAAGACAAATTCTCCTTTTACTTTTCCTCTATTGTCAGTTCCTCTCTGCTCATATTTAAATATATCTTGAAGGATAATTACATCACCTTCCATACCTTGCACTTCAGTTATATAAGTTATTTTTCTGCTGCCATCCATCAGCCTTGATTGCTGAATTATAATATCAATAGCTGAAGCTACCTGATCCCTTATTGCCTTAATAGGGAGGTTCATTCCTGACATGAGAACCATGGTTTCAATTCTTGATAGCATATCTCTTGGGGAGTTAGCGTGACCTGTTGTTAAAGAGCCATCATGACCAGTATTCATAGCTTGAAGCATGTCCAAAGCTTCTCCTGAACGAACTTCTCCTACAATGATTCTATCGGGACGCATTCTTAGGCTGTTTTTAACTAGATCCCTAATTGTAACTTCTCCCTTGCCTTCTACGTTTGTTGGTCTTGTTTCCAGTCTTACTACATGCTCTTGAGAAAGCTGAAGCTCTGCTGAATCTTCAATAGTTACTATTCTTTCATCTTCAGGTATAAAGGAAGAGAGTACATTTAACGTAGTTGTTTTGCCACTTCCTGTACCACCTGAAACAAAAACATTGAGCCTTCCTTGTACACAGTACTTTAACAGTTCTCCCATTTTAGGAGACAAGGTACCAAAGCTAATTAAATCTTCTATTTTAAAAGGATCCTCAGCAAATTTTCTTATAGTTATAGAAGGGCCGTCAATTGCCAGTGGAGGTATTATTGCGTTAACTCTAGAGCCATTAGGAAGTCTTGCATCTACCATTGGTGAGCTTTCATCTATTCTTCTTCCAATTGGAGCTACAATTTTCTTAATAACATGCAGTACATGGCTATCATTTTTAAACTTGGCATCAGTAAGCACAAGCTTTCCACTCTTTTCAATATACACATGGTCTGGACCATTAACCATAATCTCAGTAACCTTACTATCTGCAAGAAGCCCTGTTATGGGTCCAAAGCCTATACTCTCATCTATTAGCTCTTCTTTGATTCTCTTCTTTTGATTATTTGTCAAATTCAGTGACTCTTTCTCAATGTGCTTTGTAACAATATAATCAATTTTTTTCTTTATCTCATCGTTGTTTTCTGAAATTTCATTAAAATCTATATCCAATTCCTCAATAATCCTGTTTTGAATTCTCGCTTTTAATTCATAGTATGGATCTACTTTTTTTTCATTTGGATTATTAGCTTTTTTATCTACATTTATTTCTTCTAATCTTTTTATAAGAGACATACTACTACCCCCTAGCTAATTAATTCCTTGCACATCTCTTCAATTGCCTTACCTATTTTAAGTTTGTAGTATTTTTTATCTTCACATAAAGGCAGTCCTTTGTTTATTGATATAATTACAGGTTTTTCATCTTCCGGTATAAATGTAACAATACCATTTTCAAAGGCCTCTTCTACTTCTTTTTTACTAATACCATAGTTAGGATTAAATCTATTTATAACAAGCTTAACCTTGTCTTTTTCATATCCGAGAGACTCCATTACTTTAAGTCCTAATTTTGTATTCTTAAGTGCTACAATTTCCATAGTTGATATCATAAATATTTTTTCTGCCATATCTAAGACATAAAGAGTGCTGTCGTTGAAATTTATGCCTGTATCTACAATGATTACATCATATTGATTTTTTAGAGCCTTCATTATTTTTTCAACTATTTCTTTAGTTATATATTCTGATGCTTCTGGTTTTTCAGGGGCAAACAGTATATCAAAATTATCCTTATACTTGAATAGGTAAGGTTTGATATTTTCATAAGAATCTATTTGTCCATCCTCTATAGCATCCAGAATAGTCTTTTTGTTATGCTGATTTATCATCATGAATATATCGCCAAATTGAAAATCCATATCTATAAGAAGCACTTTTTTATTCTCTTCTTTACTTAGAAGGATTGCTGTATTAAGGGATAACACAGATTTTCCTACCCCACCCTTTGAGCTGAAAAAGGCTATAACCTTAGAATTTCTTACTTTATCTATATTAGCTCCCTTGAACTTTACTTGTATGTCCTTGTACTTTTCATAAGTTGCTATTATAGTGCCAACTAGAGTGTCGTAGTTAAAGGGTTTAATGATATATTCCTTAGCACCATAGAACATTGCCTTTTTTAAATACTCATTCTCAGCCTGAACGGACATAATAATTACCATTACAGAAGGATACTCCATAGTGATTCTTTCAGTGGCCTCTAAACCGTTTAATACAGGCATATTTATATCCATTAAAACTATATCCGGTTTTACCTTTTGAATAAGCTTAAGTACCTCTTCTCCATTATCTGATTCTCCAACCACTTCAATATGTTCTTCCTCTAAGCTCAGTAATTTTTTTATAACGTTTCTAGTTTCCTCAACATCATCTGCGATTAATACTTTAATCTTATTCATTATTTCATCCCCCTACTTTTGTAGTGTTGGAATTTTGATTATTTCCCCAGTTAATATTAGATTCTCATCCTTTATATTATTTGCTTCACTTATGACTTTGTACTTATTTTGAGTTCCATAAAATTTTCTGCTGATATTTTTTAGAGTATCTCCTTTTTTCACTGTATAGCTTGTATACTTTTCATCACTCTTAACAGCACTATTATTAGAACTACTATTAGGACTTTTAGAACTTGTTGAACTATTTGTAAATAATTCTTCATAGGTAATTCCATTGGTTTCAATTATTGTATCTTCCTTTAATGGTCTTAAAGCTAATTTTATGTTTCCAATGTTTTCAGCAAGTATTAGCTTTTCAGTATCTGCTGCTTCAACTGATAAGGTTATTAGAAAAATTGTTTGAGTTTTGTCTTTCTCCTGGCTTTTAGCATCTGTATTTACTTTTGCCTCTCTAGAAAGCTGCTGATCAACTGCTAGTACCTTAATATTTTGAAGTATAATTTTAGCCTTATCAGGCCTAATTAGCTTTGATCCTTCTTTTTTTTCACTTACAAAAGAAATAATATCAACATAGTCTCCTGGTTTTAACAACTTTGAAACTCCTGATGCACCTGTAGCACTTATGGAAATTGCCCTATGATTCTTATCTATATTTAAGCTAAGTTCCTCTTCTCCTTTATCAATTAGTTTACTAGTAATAAAACCTTCGTTTTTCCCAACACTTTCCTTTGTATACTTTCCAATAATCTTTGAAGAATCCTTTAGATAATCTGCAAAAATAGGATTATCATCCACCTGGATTTCCTTAACCATCTTCTTATCAATAAGAGTTCTAGCTGGTATTGCTTCAACTGCTACTATAATAGTTGTTTTTTGACTTACTTCCTTTTCTGATTTAAAAGACTGCAAATAAATAAAAATAGCTACTGCAGCAATTAATGCTAAAGCAAAAGATATTAATATCAACTTTTGTCCTGTATTTTTCATGTTTGACCTCCTTATACATCTTTATTGTGATAGCTTTGCACCGTAAGCACCTGTATCATTTAAACTTAAATCAACTGGAGAATTTGAAACATATTTTATGAACCTTCCAGTGACCTGGATTTTACCCGAATTATTAGCTACATCCTCTACATAAAACTGAGCAAATCCCACTACCAACAATGGTTTTCGTCCATCTACTACTAAGGTATCTACTAAAGGTAATGTCCATAACCTTATTGAATCTCTAGAAAAATTATCAAAGGTACTGCTTTCAGAGTTAATATACTGTTTAATATTATTACAAGCACCTATCATGTTACCAGTTTCTGTATCTATATAATCCCCTACTGCTACAGTTCCACTGTATCCATTTATGGCATTCCCTTGAAAAACGCTTGCCCCTGTGCCACCAAGTGCAACTGCACCATAATTTCCATGATATCCATCTCCTGCGCCTTCTTTAAGCACCACTAAATCACCATAGGAAAAATCGTATTTTTCTACAGCGAAGGGTTTTGTGCCGCCTTTTACTGATTTTATAGGCCCAATAATAGCTTTTGTTTTATCTTTTATATTACTGCTTCCAATACCTATTATTTGAGCAAAGGCATGTTTTACATTTTTTTGTCCTTCTATAAAAACACTTTTTTTATCTTCAGCAATAGTTATCTTAGCCAGATTTGGGTCCACATTATTTTTTTCTAGATACTCAATAGCTACAGCTTCTGCTTTAGTATCTCCATTTGGAAGCTCAAGTGCTGCAGCTAGTGCCGCTGAATCCATTGCATTAGATAATTTTATTCTTTCTATATAAACCATGCCAATATCAATAACGTAAGCAGTAAACCCAAATAGTGCTGCAATTAGTATACATAATATTATTGAAATATTTCCTTTACTGTCCAATTTCTTCATTATTCAATCACCTCACTCAATCCTCATAGAAGTCTGTCCCGTTAGTATTTTCCCATTATTAAAAAGATTGCTTATAATTGGAATGGTGAATTTATAATTATACGTTACTGTTACTGTAAGTGTATCTCCAGAACTCCTATTAGCTTCGCTGGGCGTTAAAGTAACTGTTAAGTCAGCGGGATCCAGACTAGGAGAAGATGCTATAATCAAGCTTTCAATTTCAGCATCAGTACTTCCAACAATTCCAGCCCGTGCCCCTTCTCTTGAAGCATTTTCAATAGCAAGATAGGAGTTTAACATCATTCCAAACTGTATTATTCCCATAACTAACATAAGAAGAATTGGAAGCACTATTGCAAATTCAACTAATGCCTGCCCCTTTTGATTTTTTAAGCTTTTCAATATAATCACCTACTTTTACGGGTAATATAAGTCCATAAGTGTTCCAAAAAAGCCCTAATCATTTTTCTATGATTAGAGCATCATTTTGGACAAATTAATATAATTTTATTTTCTAGCCAAGTTTAGTTACAATTTCCTGGAATTTTGCTGCTATTGCTGGTCCAAGTAGAACTAATACTGCAATAACTACTATTGCTACAAGTCCTATAATTAGAGCATACTCAACCATACTTTGTCCTTTTTCCTCTTTTAATTTATTAAATATAAAGCCTTTAAATTTTTGTAGCATATTAATTCCTCCCCTGAAATTTCTTTTCTTCTTATCTACTTGAATATATTATAATTCCCTATACTTTAGTTTGGCAGATTGCAAAAGTCACATCTAATAAGTAAAAAAGTCATAAAAAAATAGGGACCAAAGTCCCTATTTGCTTATTAATTTTCAGCTTCATATTTTTTTATATAATATTCTTCAATATTATTCTCTAATGCGAGAATTGTAGCATGTACCCTATCTCCAACATTTATCTTTCTAAAAATATTTGTTGTATAGTTTTTTACAGTTTTTTCAGAAATGAATAATTGTTCTCCGATTTCTTTGTTGCTAAGTCCTTTTGATATTTTCAAGAGTACCTCAATTTCTCTTTTTGAAAGCTCATCTAAAACGCTAGATTGCTTCTTTTCATTAATTTTTATGTCTGAGAAAAGAAGTGCCACTAAGGATTTATCAATATATTTATCACCATTATTGACTATTCTAATTGCATTTACGATCTCAGTGCCAGCAGAGTCCTTAAGAATATATCCATCTGCTCCAACATCTATAGCTGTATGAATAGTTTTTCTATCATTTTCAACAGTTAACATTATTACTTTAATCTTGTCCCCATGTTCCTTTATACTTTTAAGCACCTGAATACCATTAACAATAGGCATATTGCAGTCTAATATAACAATATCAACCTCTTTCTGTTTTAAAAGTTCTAAGGCCTCATGACCATTTTGAGCTTCCAAAGCAATAAGCATGTCATCTTCAAAACTTATAATTCTCTTTAAACCCTGCCTTATTATATCATGATCGTCAGCAATTAATATTCTAATCATCTCGTTTTTCATCCTTAATCACCTCTCGATTAATGGGAAGTTTAACAGTATAGGTTGTCCCCTTTCCCTCAGCAGAATTAATTTGAATTTCTCCTTGAAGCTGATTCACTCTGTCTAAAATACCAATGAGTCCATAGGAAGCTCCAATGGTCTTAACCCTTTTTAAGGTATCTTCTACATTAAACCCAACTCCGTCGTCAGTTATGATTAAAATTAAATATTTTAATCCAAAATCTAATTTTAGCTTTGCACGCTTTGCTTTGGAATGCTTTACAATATTATTAAATATCTCCTGAATTATTCTATATACAGCAATCTGAATAATTGGTTCTATCTCCATATGTACATGCTTTAATTTTAATTCAATATCAATATTGTGTTCTTGAGTAATAGCCTTTACATTTTGTTGAATAGTTTCACTTAGTCCTAAATCGTCCAAAGACATTGGTCTTAAATCAAAAATAATACCTCTTACTTCCCTTAAGGCTACCTTAACACTTTCCTTTAAATCTGATAATTCCTTAAGTCCTTCTTCCATATCCTTTTGAATTACCATATTACATATGTCAACCTTCATCACTACATTCGCCATATGCTGGGCAGGTCCGTCATGAATGTCCCTTGCAATTCTTTTTCTCTCATTTTCCTGAGCTTCTAAAATTTTTATTCCAATGAACATTTCCGAATTCTTATCTGCTCCTTCTAAGGCTGAAAGAATATTTCCCTCTAAGTAACCCATAGCAATGCTTATTTGATTAATTATCTTTTCCCCACTATCAATATTAATCATAATATTCCTTAGGGATATTTCTAAATTATCTCTTCGCTCTCTTAGTAATTTTTCTTCATTCATCTTTGTAAAAAATTTAATCCTTATATCAGAGGCTCTTTCATAGGCATCTTTTATATCATTTTCAACATATTTGCTAAAATTTTTAGATACCTCCACAAGTCTTAGCCTGCAAGCTTTGTCTTGCTTTTCCAGCTCATCAACCTCATGAATAATCCTAGCAATATCCTTTTTAACCATTGCTATCTCATAACTCAAGGTTTCTTGATTCTTCCTTATATTCTCCACAATATTAAGTATTTGCTCTCTGCTAGAGCTTATCTCACCTATGATTTTCTTAATTATTTTATTTATCTCGTTTACATCTAAATCCATATTACTTCTCACGCCCCACCCTTGTTTAATATAGACTTTTAACTTTAGTAAAATTTCATACGAAAATAACCATTGAAATAAAGCTTCCTAGTGCTAAAAATGGACCAAAGGGTATATAATCCTTAGTGCCTTTAATTTTGAAAAAAATTAAAGTAATGCTAACTATTGAAGATAGAAGAAAGGCTAAAAGTAGTGCCCATAAGGTTCTATTCACCCCTAAGAATGCTCCAATAGCAAACATTAGCTTAATATCTC
>Ga0074193_1001114_pt1 | contig 36307 bp, 32 predicted proteins | sample EPASupsiteHSE605_FD_64523 | JGI IMG/M metagenome (GOLD analysis project Ga0074193, IMG submission 64523) | Bioremediated contaminated groundwater from EPA Superfund site, New Mexico - Sample HSE6-05 | ecosystem: Environmental > Aquatic > Deep subsurface > Groundwater > Contaminated ... | reverse complement strand
CTTTTAAGCAAGCAGAAATTGATTCGGCTTGTGAATTAGTAGATTTTATTAGATATAATGCAGCTTGTTTGCAGCAGATATACAGTGAACAACCCATATCAACAAAAAAAGCCAATAATAGAATAGATTATAGACCTCTTGAAGGGTTTGTTTTCTCTGTAACTCCATTTAATTTTACTGCTATTGGGAGCAATCTCGTTGGGGCTCCAGCAATTGCTGGTAATACTGTATTATGGAAACCTGCCTCTAATGCCGTTTATTCATCATACCTAGTATTTAAATTGTTTCAAGAAGCAGGATTGCCAGATGGTGTAATAAACTTCATACCTGGGAACTCAGAAGAAATAGGAAACACAGTCATAACAAATGAAAACCTCAGTGGAATACATTTTACAGGATCAACCAGAGTGTTCCAAGATATTTGGAAAACAATCGGAAGCAATATTTATAATTATAAAACTTTTCCTAGAATTGTAGGGGAAACAGGTGGTAAAAATTATATTATTGCTCACAGTTCAGCAGATATTGAAGCTGTATCTCGTGGCCTATTTGAAGGAGCCTTCGAATATCAAGGGCAAAAATGTTCTGCCGCTTCACGAGCTTATATAGCAAAAAGCATATGGACATCCATAAAAAATAATTTATTAGAAAAATTATCTAATCTGAAAATTGGAGATGTAGAAAATTTCTCTAACTTTATGGGAGCTGTGATAGATAAAAAGTCATTTAACACAATAAAAGGATATATTGAATTTGCTAGCAATTCACCTGAAGCTGAAATTATTTTTGGTGGAAAATGTGATGACAGCATAGGTTTTTTTATTGAACCTACTGTAATTCTAACAAACAATCCTCATTTTAAAACAATGGAGGAAGAAATATTTGGACCAGTTTTAACTATATATGTATATGAGGATGAAGATTATGAAAATACTCTTAAGCTTTGCGATAATACATCAAAATATGGACTTACTGGCTCTATATTTGCCAAAAACAGATATGCAATAGAAAAAGCTGAAGAAGAACTGGTTCATACTGCAGGTAATTTTTATATAAATGACAGACCAACAGGAGCCGTAGTAGGTCAGCAGCCCTTTGGTGGTGCCAGATTATCTGGGACTAACGATAAAGCAGGCTCAAAATTGAACTTAATGAGGTGGATGAGCCCCAGAGTAATAAAAGAAAATCTAAACTTTTAATAATTCTCTTTTTTAAAAGTTGTAATTTTTCCCAATGTATACTATAATTTTAGTAAAATTCTATTTTTAATTGGAGGCATCATGATTGATAAGTTATCTTTTGAAGAAAGAATTAAAGCTGAAACGACTAGTTTTAATGGGAAACTATGCGTTTATGCCAATGACTTTAAAGGAAATATAATTGATATAAATGCAGATGAACAATTTGAATCAGCTAGCTGTATTAAAACATATATTTTGACTCACCTGTTTAAAAAAGTTCACGAGGGTAAAATTGATTTAAGAGAAAAGCTTGTTTATAATAAAGAAAACTTTGTAGTAGGCAGCGGAATTTTACGTTCTTTAGATTTTGGAGTTGAAATGACTGTTAAGGATTTTGCAACTTTAATGATTATAATAAGTGACAACATAGCCACTAACATTTTAATTGATTACCTTGGTATTGACAATATTAACAACACAATAAAAGAACTTGGTTTAAACAATACTACTTTACACAATAAAATTGATTTTGATAAATATCCACACCTTGGAACAACAACACCAAGGGATTATGGATACATTTTTGAAAAAATATGCAAAAATGAATTGTGGAGTGCTGAAATATCTACTGAAATGTTAGAAATATTTAAAATGCAAAATTACAACAGTATACTTACTAGAAATCTCCCTCAATATTATTTAGATTCTGAAGATACAGGTGATGAAGAATTAATATATATTGCATCTAAAAGTGGTAGCATGAATGCATGCAGAAATGATGGAGGAATAATTTCAACTCCTTATGGCAAATACGTTTTAGTTTTATTTACAAAAGACTTTTATGATCCTTTATATTATCCTGATCATGAAGCAACTCTTTTCGGAGCTAAAGTAAGCAGATTATTTTTTGACCAATATTTAACTTTAGAAGGAAAATTTAAATTATAATATAAAGGAGCAATAATAATGAAACCTAAAATTGGAATTGTTAGCGGTATCACAGAATCAGAATACAGATATGACTTAAGTCAATCTAATGTGAAAGCTATTAGTGCAGCAGGAGGTATCCCCCTTATTATACCTTACGATACAAAAAGTATAGATGATTATTTATCATTAGTTGATGGTATTTATTTAACTGGAGGTGGAGATATTAGCCCTCTCTACGCTAATGCCTTGCCAAATAAAAATATAGGATTTTTTTATCCTGAAAGAGATGCATTTGAAATTGAACTTTGTAAAAAAGCATTAAACATGAAAATTCCAGTGCTTGGCATATGCAGAGGTTGTCAAGTTATAAATATTGTAGCAGGAGGAAGCTTATATCAAGATTTAAATACAGAAATAGAAAATCATATATGCCACAAAAATCCTGGCGGAACACCATTTTCAGCTTACGTCCATCCTGTTACAATATGTGAAAGTACAACTCTTTTTGACATATATAAAACAGATAAAATATATACTAATTCATGCCATCATCAAAGCATTAAAGAAGTAGCTCCGAACTTCATAGCATCTGCCATTGCAAGCGATGGAATTATTGAAGCTATAGAAAATACATTAGATAATTTTGCATTAGGGATACAATGGCATCCTGAAGCAATGTTCGTTATTCATGAAGAAGCACTTTTAATTTATGAAAGATTTATTAAAGAATGTTGCAATAATTAATTATTAGTAATAAATGAACCCCACATGCAAATAAATAAACATGTGGGGTTTTATAATACATTTTTTATTCAGTTTTTTCTTCTGAATCAGCTGTTGTTTCTTTATCTTTATCACTATTTGTGCTTGATGTAAGTGTAACATCGTATATGTCATACAACAATTTAGTAATTTCTTCGCCATCAGCAATATAAAATGATAAACCACCCATATATTGCGCTACACCTGGCATTATTGTTGTATTAATATTGTCTTTTGAAAAACCTATAGAATCTCCTGCAAGACCTAAAAGCTCAGTTAATGTAAAATTAGTTTTCACATATGGGTAAACTGAACTAATAACATTCGGGAGTTTTAAACTTAAAGCTTTACCTATTGCAGCTTTAATGAATTCTTGCTGAGTTTGTATTCTTCCAACATCACCTTCAGCATAGCCAGGATATCCGGGATCACCTTTTCTAAATCTCAAGAATTCCATTGCTTTATCACCATAAATTATTTGATTTCCTGCTTGTATATTTATATATAAAGGTGGTGTATCATATGGATCAGTATATTTCATATGAAAAGGGACATTAAACTCTACTCCACCTACAGCATCAACTGCTGCTCTAACACCTTCGTAATCAATAGATACATATTTATCTATTGGAATTCCTGTCAACTCTTCAACAGCATCCATTACAGCTTGTTGCCTATTATCATCCGAACCATAAATTGAATTTATTTTCATAAATTCAGAATATTTACCATATCCTTCTCTTGGAAAATAAGTATCTCTAGGCACTGATATTATATCTGCTACTTTATTTTTTCTATCATAACTTGCTATCATAATAGTATCTGATCTCAAACCTTCAAGACCTAAAAGTAAAACATTCACCCTCTTGCTTTTCTTCATTGCTTTTTCTAATGGTGTATCAAACTCTGTAATACCGTCTTCATTTTCAGTATCAAGAGAATCCTCAGGCTTCTCTATTGCTATATTTTCCGGGTTGAAATATTTAACATATGTAAAAACCCCTGTAAACGCAACCAAAGAAAAGATTAGTAATGATACTAAAAAAACTTTAAAAAACTGATTCATTAATATGGTCCACCTTTCAGCTAATAAATAAAGAATATTATACCATGGTAATTATCGTATTTCAATTGCTTTGTGTATTTTCTTCCTCACCTGTCATTCCATACATTGTATATACCATTTTTTTTATTTCATCTTCATTTGGTATATAAAATGATAAGCCTTCTAAAGGAGTTTCTTCTCCAGGCATAACTTGCAAATTAATGTTATCAGTAGAAAATCCAACAACGGTTCCAGCTAAACTTAGCAATTCATTAAGTGAAAAATTTGTCTGAACACTAGAATATGCTTCTTTTATTACTGCTGGTAATTTTGCACTTAAAACTTTTTTTGTAGCTGATTTTATAAATTGTTGCTGCGCTTCTATTCTTCCCAAATCTTGATTTGCGTATCCTTTTCTAAATCTTAGAAATTTCAAAGATTGATTACCATCTAGCAATTGCAAACCTTCAGGTATATCTATAATTAATGGCGGATCATCATATGGATCGCTGTATTGCATGTGAAATGGCACATCTACCTCTACACCACCCATTATGTCTATGCAAGAAACAACACCGTCATAATCAAATATTACATGTTTATCAATAGGTATTCCCAATATATTTTGAACTATTTCTGTTAAACCTTCTATTCCTTCTGATGCATATGCAGCATTTATTTTTTTCGAGTCTGATCTTTCATTATCTCTTGGATAATATGTATCTCTTGGAACAGAAATTAAATCTGCAACTTTACTTTCTGTATCATAACTTGCAACCATAATTGTATCTGTTCTTTGACTTTCAAGTCCAACAATCAAAACATTAATCCTCTTACTATTTTTTGCCACTTTTCCAAAGGCAGTATCATAATTAAATGTAGTTGAAACAGAATTAATTCCATTTGAATTCCCATTTAATTCAACACCTTTTACTGTACCTAAAACGATATCTTTATCAACAAATAAAATATACCCTAATGCTGTAACACTCATCAAAATTGTAAATAATATAATTGATGCAATAAATATCTTCAAAAAATGTTTTATCATATACAAGTCATCCTTAACAAACAGTATTTGCAATAATTAAAAATAAAATCGTTTTATTATATCATTTTTCTTAATATTTTTCAATTTTAAATTCTATAAATGCAAAATTCATATTTATACATTTTAATTCATCTTTAAATAGATAGAAAAACATTTTCTTTTAAATTGATATTTTTTTTATTTGCTCATACCACTATCTTTCATCAATTTTTATTTTTTTTTTTTGCTATTTCATAAATATGTATTGCATTTTTCAAAAAAAACTGTTACAATCAAGGTATCTTTTTAATATTGGAGGATTTTTTTAATGAAAACAGGAACAGTTAAATGGTTTGATTCTAAGAAGGGTTTTGGATTTATCTCTTGCGATGATGGAAAAGATGTATTTGTACATTTTTCTGCAATAATGATAGATGGCTTCAAAACACTAGAAGAAGGTCAAAAAGTTAATTTTGAGATCGTTGACGGCCAAAAAGGACCTCAAGCAAGCAACGTTACATTAGCGTAATTGTAGCTTTTTGTTTAGGAGAAATAATAATTTTTAATATAGATTGTTATCATACATATATTAATATTGGTATTTCAAGGAAACATGTAAAGAACTACTAAGATGTAGTTCTTTTTCATTAAGTAACACAAAAATATTTTATAAAAACTTTGGAGGAATTTTAATGAAAACAGGTACAGTTAAGTGGTTTGATTCAGCAAAAGGATTTGGTTTTATTTCAAGTGATGAGGGAAAAGACGTTTTTGTTCATTTTTCAGCAATCGTTTCTAATGGTTTTAAAACTTTAGAAGAAGGCCAAAAAGTAACATTTGAAGTAGTTGAAGGTGCTCGTGGACCTCAAGCGTCTAACGTATCTATAGCTTAATTCAAATTTTATAATGTTGAATACAACAAAAGCACATATTTTAAAAATATGTGCTTTTGTTTTGTATTAACAATAATTCTGCAATTGTTCCAGCGTCGGCATTCCGCTTTGAGCCCCTAATTTTGTAATAGATAATGCTGCTGCTTTGTTAGCAAATTTTATTGCTTCTTCAAGCTTTTCTCCTCTTACTAATGCTGCTGCAAGCCCTCCATTAAAAGTATCACCAGCTCCTGTAGTGTCTACAATCTCTACATTATAAGCAGGAATATTTTTAATTTCTTCTCCATCATAATATTTTACACCTTTAGATCCCATAGTTACTATTAATTTATTTGGATAATTCTTAATTATGCTATCTGCATCTTCCGTATTATCTTTTCCAAATATTATTTTTAATTCATGTTCATTAGGCGTCATATATGTTGAATTTTCAATTAAATTTTTACTCAATTCAACTGCTGGTGCTGGATTTAGCATAACTTTTACATTATTTCCTTTGCAAATTTCTGCTGTATATTCTGCTACTTCCATAGGAATTTCCAATTGAAGCATTACAATATCAGCTTCTAAAATAACATTTTTATTTTGATCAATAGTTTCTTTTGTTATTTCATAGTTCGAACCTGGAATAACTATTATGCTGTTGTCCCCTTCTGCTACAATTATATTTGCAACACCAGTCGGAACATCATTCACAATTTGTATACATTTTGTATTCACATTCATCTTGTTAAGATTTAAAAGAGAAAATTCTCCGTTGCTGTCATTTCCAACACATCCTAACATTAAGCTCTCTGCACCTAATTTGCTTGCTGCAACAGCTTGATTAGCCCCTTTTCCCCCTGGGATAATATAAAACTCTTCTCCAAGGACTGTTTCTCCAGCTTTGGGCCTTGCTTTTGAAGTGAATACCATATCAACATTTATGCTTCCTACAACTACTACTTTTCCCATAACATATCCTCCGCAGTCAATACTTACATTATTTATTTTACAATAGTGTCAAGTTTATACAATCCATTTAGCAAAATTTCTGTAAATTTATCTTGATCAATACTTGTAAGTATTTTAGGATATGATTCATCGTAATCTATCCATTCTCTTACATCACAAGCTGTATTTCCTCTGTTTAACTCTGCTGAACAATCTACCTTTACATCCATATGTTTATATTGATACAATTCAGGATGAACTAAATACATTATGCTGCAAGCATCGTGTATCGGTGTAAATTTTCCACTTTTTACATGGTCCCCACGGAAATAAAAATCCAAAATTTCTCCACACATATGAGAAACTTTTCCGTCGCTTTTTAACAATTTGTCAACATCATCTCTATATAGCCCTGTACAATGTGTAACATTAAGACCACTCATTACTATTGGCAACTTAGAATCAAATACAATTCTTGCTGCTTCCGGGTCAGCCCATACATTAAACTCTGCAGTAGGTGTACAGTTTCCTCCATTAGTAGAACCTCCCATAATTGATAATAGTTCTATCTTTTCAATTACTTCTGGAAAAGTTTTTAACAAGAGTGCAATATTTGTAAGAGGACCAACAGGAACTAATGTAACTTTATCATCAGCACTCATTATAGTATCTCTTAAAAATGTAATTGCATTATTAGAATAAAGTTCTGCAGCTTCTGGCAATTCGTAATCACCTACACCATTTTCTCCATGAACATTGCTTGCTGGACGCTTTTCTCTGACCAAAGGACCTTTTGCTCCTTTGGCTACTTTTATATCCTTATGTAAAAATGACATTAATCCAAGAGCATTTTTAGTTACTTTTTCAATACTTTGATTACCTGCGACTGTTGTAATACCTAAAATATTAAGTTTATCTTCATTAGCTATTGCAAAACAAAGTGCTACAATATCATCAATTCCTGGATCACAATCTATAATTATATTTCTTTTTTTCATTTTTTCCTCCATTCTCGCAGTCTCATTCACAAAAATATTTGCTCCCTTTGGTCGCATATTTTTGGAATTCGTTGCGAATGACCTAACCTTATTTTCCACTCAATCTTTGTCTTTTTTTCATTAAACTGTAACTGTATATTCCAAGTCCCACTAAAGTTGTAATGTATGGTAACATTTGAACTATTTCATATGGTATTGAAGCACCCATCTGCATAATATTTGCAAATGCTTGAGCTGCTCCAAACAATAAAGAAACTAAGAAACCACCTAAAGGAGTATTACCTCCCATAGTGCTTGCTGCTAAGGCGATAAATCCTCTTCCAGCGCTCATATCTTTTGTAAAGTTAGACATATAGCCGCCAGAAAGGAAAAACCCTCCTATGGATGCTAAAACGCCGCTTATTATCAAAGCTGTATATTGTACTTTACGAGAACTGATACCTACCGATTCAGCAGCATCTTTATTTTCACCTACGGCTCTAATTCTTAAGCCTAAAGGAGTTTTATACAAAAGTATGTGAACTATAACGACCATAATTAGCGATAAATATGTCAACACATTTTGATTTGAAATAATTTCACCTACAAACGGTATGTTCTCTATAATAGGTAATGTAACTCTAGGTAATTGTAAACTTTTTATTGAAGACGAAACACCTCTGTCTCCTGATACAGTTAAAAGCATAAAAACTGTACCTCCAGTAGCTATTAAGTTAATTGCTATAGCTGCTAGAATTTCATCTGTTTTAAGTTTTAATACGAAAAATGCAAGTATAAAACCAATAAATCCGCCTAAAATCATTGTAACTAAAAGGCCTAGAAATGCGCTTTGAAAAGCTGCACTAAATATTACTCCAAATAAAGCTGAAAACAACATTATACCTTCAAGAGCCATATTTGTTATACCAGATTTTGATGCAACTGCTGATGCTAATGTAGCAAATAATATAGGTGTTGTGGCTCTTAATGCTGCGTTGAAAAATTCCGGTGATAAAAGAGCATTTAATATCATGTTATTCAGCCTCCTTTATGTTGTTTAAAGTCGCTTTTGCTTCTTTTGCTATCATTTTATGTTTATATTTGCTTAAGAATTGTTCTGCAACAACCAAAAGTATTATTATACCTTGTGTTATTATTACAATTTCTGTAACTACATCTGTTGAACGAGACATAATTGACGCTCCAGTTCTTAAATATGCTAAGAAAAATGCTGCAAAAGGAACGTATAAAGGATTCTTTTTTGCTAATGTAGTAATTATTATTGCATCCCATCCGTATCCAAGAAGTGAAGTCCATGAAAATCTATTGTACATTCCAAGTATTTCAACTCCTCCACCAATTCCTATGATAAATCCGCCTAACAAACTTGATATCAAAGTAATTTTCATTACATTAATACCTGAATATCTTGCGAAATCATGATTTTCACCTGTTATTCTAAGTTCATATCCGACTTTTGTTTTAAACAAGAATACATAACCAAGTAATGCTACTAAAATAGCTATAAATAATCCAATATGAATCCTTGTACCATCAAAAATTGTACTTAATGTTGAAACATCTGGCACTGCATAAGATACTACTGAACCTGCAGTAGGGTCTTTAACAAAGTAACTTAAGATATAGTTGCAAAAATATAATACTAAATAATTCATCATTAAAGATGAAACTAAAATATCTGATTCTGTTTTTATTTTCAAAACAGCAGGAATTGCTGTAACAATAGCTCCTGCCACACCGGCTAACAATATACACACTATTGGGCTTATTCCAGATGGAAGTGTAGTATTTAAAGCTATTACTGTGGCAACTAATCCGCCTATATGAAATGAACCTTCACCTGCTAAATTGATTTGATTAGCAGCAAACATAATGCTAACACCAACACCTGTGAAAATTAATGGAATCATAGCCTCAATAACATTTCCAAATCGCCTTGTGCTTTGCAAAGGTCCAGTCAACAATTGAACTATTGCCGTAACTGGTTCTTTGCTAGTTAAAAATATTATAATAAATGATATCAATAATGCAATTCCAACAGATAATATTGTTCTGAATATATTAAATTTCGTATTACTGTTCATATATTATTCCCTCCAATCTGTCATCATGCTTTATGCCTAGCATATATTTACCTAATTCTTCTTCAGTAAGATGTTTAACATCATTAAATACACCTGAAAATTTACCTTTATACATTACTGCTAATCTATCGCTAAGTTCAAAAACTTCATTTAAGTCAGCAGAAATTAATATAATTGCACATCCTTCATCTCTAAACTGTATAATCCTTTGTCTTATAAAAGATGCTGCACCAACATCTATACCTCTTGTAGGCTGATTTGCTATAATTATTTTTGGACTTGTTGAAAATTCTCTGGCTACAACAACCTTTTGAATATTTCCACCTGAAAGCATTCCAACACTTTGTTTATAAGATTTGCATTTTACTAAATATTCTTTAATGAGTTCATTAACTCTTTGTTGTATTTTCTTAGATTTTAACAAAACCTTTCCAGAATACTCTTTGTTGTCATATTGATTTGAAAGAATATTATCCAAAATATTCATATTCTTTGCACAACCAAGGGTCATTCTATCTTCAGGAATATGAGCCATACCCCTATCTCTTATTTCTTTTATGCTGTGCTTTCTAATATCTTCATCAAATACTAATATTTCACCATTATATTTTTTAGTAAGACCTGTTATAGCTTCAACGAGATGGCCTTGTCCATTTCCTTCAACCCCTGCTATTCCAAAGATTTCTCCGCCCTTCAAGTCGAAGGATAAATCATCAACTCTAACAACACCTGTTGAACCTTTAACTGTAAGGTTTCTTACTTTCATTACAGTTTCTTTTAGATCAAGTGGTTTTTTATCAAATGTCAACACTACATCTCTGCCAACCATTAATCTAGACATTTCGCTAGTTGAAATATCAGAAACATTGTGTGTTCCTTTGCTTTTTCCATTTCTCATTATTGTAGCTCTATCGCATATTGCTTTTATTTCATCTAATTTATGAGATATAAAAATGATTGTATGGCCTTTTTCTTTTAACCTTGTTAATTGAACAAATAATTCATCAGTTTCCTGAGGAGTTAAAACTGCTGTTGGTTCATCTAAAATTAATATATCAGCTCCTCTATACAATGCTTTCAATATTTCTACTTTTTGTTTTATCCCAACAGGAAGGTCTTCTACTTTAGCTGTTACATCAATTTCGAAGTTGTATTTATCTGCAATTTCATTTGAAATTTCTACAGCCTTATTCATATCAATAAATAATTTACTTTTAGCTGGCTCTACACCAAGTATTATATTTTCTGCAACAGTTAATGACGGAACAAGCATAAAATGTTGATGGACCATCCCAATGCCCTTACTTATGGCATCTTGAGGTGATTTTATAGTTGTTTCAATATCATTTAAAATAATTTGACCTTGTTCAGGCGTTTCAAGACCAAACAAAACCTTCATAAGGGTACTTTTACCTGCACCGTTTTCTCCCAATAAAGCGTGTATTTCACCTTTAATAAGCTCCAAGGTAACATCTTCAACCGCAACTACTCCATTAGGGTATATTTTCATTATGTTATTCATCTGCAACACTTTATTGCTCAATTTATATCCCTCCATATTTTAAATTAATAACTAACAATTGACAGCTATAAATAGTTAGCAATTCTTAATTATTAATTTTTCATGATTAATTTTTAATAGTCAGGTGAGTTAACTCACCTGACTCTAAATTACTTATATAAGATAAATATTTTGTCTGTTATTTAACTGCATCTGTAATAGCTTTTATTTCTTCAGTAGTTTTTCCTGCTGAAGTATCAACAACTATTTCACCAGAAATAATTTTTTGTTCTAATTCGTCTATTTTTGTTCTTATTTCTTCAGGTAACATTTCTTCATAGTGAGCATCTTTAACTAATTCTACTCCACCTTCAGCAAATCCTAATTTTTCGCTAGTACCATATGCAAGTTTTCCTTCTAAGTCTAATTTAATAGCTCTTATTAAAGAATTACCAACATTTTTTAAAGCTGATGAAGGTATGTATTCTGCTTTTTCAGGTAATAAAGCTGCTTGGTCAGAGTCAACGCCAAATGCATATCTTTTAGCATCTACAGCTGCGTCAATTTGTCCTAATCCTGCTGAACCAGCAACATTGTATCCTACGTCAACACCATTTTGATATTGAACTAATGCAAGGTCTTTTCCAGCTGCTGAATCATAGAAGTTTCCAACATATGCTAAAGCTACTTTTATTTCTGGCTCAACATATTTAGCTCCTTGGATATATCCTACTAAGAAGTCTTGAATAATTGAATTTTCCATTCCGCCTAAGAAACCTATCATTTTATTTGAAGGATCGATCATTGGAAGGTTTTCATCTGTAGTCATCATAGCTGCAGCAGCTCCAACTAAGAACGATACTTCATTTTGTTTGTACAATACATTGTATATATTGCTATAGTCTCCTGCTTGTGTGAAATCAAAAGTTTCATCGAAGAATATAAATTTTTGATCTGGAAATTCTTGAGAAGCTTCACCTAATGCTTCAATCATTTGCCATGTTCCAATGATTATAACATCATATTCTCCACTATCACAATAATCTAACAATGTTGGTGCCCATTTTGGCTCATCAGCAGCAGTAGCTCCCATTTGTTCTACTTTAAAATCAAATTTATCAGCGCCTAATTCGTCTTTAAGTTTTTGAAGACCTTCATTAGCTGAATCAAAGAATGATTTATCTCCTAATGTTCCATTTAACAAAAGAGCAGCCTTATATGGTTTTGCATCCTCTGCAGGTGTTTCTGTAGCTGGTGTTTCTGTAGTAGGTGTTTGAGCTGGTTCTTTAGCACAAGCTGCTAAAGAAAATATCATAACAACTACAAGTAATAACGAAATTACTTTTTTCATTTTAATTCCTCCTAATTTCTTTTGCATTTTTTATATAATACAAAGTATCATTGACTAAATCCTCCAGCAATATCTCATCATAACTTCTCATATACGTTATTAATTTGTTAAAAGCCGGATGATTCAATCTATTTGGAATGATACGCATTCCCTTTTGAATTCCCAAAACAGGCATTATCATACCCGCATTACAATCAGCATCTAAGCCGCACATAGTAACAATGTTTAATGTTTTTTCATAATCACCATCACCATACATAAGTGCTATAACTTCACAACATGCATTAGGGTATGCATGTATCCAATTGTATTTTATGTATTTTTGTTCGCATTCAGCTAATGCATCATGCCAATCGCTGTGTTTTAAACAGCTGTCATATGCAAAACGAACAACTGAATAATATTCGCTATCATCAGGTATCAAGTTTATTGCATATTTAACTAACTCTTTAACATCATCCATAACAAATGCCATGGATATCATAACCGCATTAAGAATTTCACCTAAAATACCATTGTTATAATGTGAAACCTCTCCATCTTTCCATGCTAATTTTGCTGCCATATGTGCATCGCCTGGTGCGACCATACCACATATTGCTCCTCTCATTTGAGCTCCAATCCACTCGTTGAAAGGATTATTGAATTTTCCACTTTCAGGCGGCATTAAACCAGCTCTGATGTTTCTTAAAGCAATTTCTTCTGCAGACCAACCACAAGGTATTAAAGCAATCCAAGATAAAGCTATGTCCTTAGATGTTACATCATATCCTTTTTCTTTGAATGCATCAAGAAATGCAATTTCAAATGTTATATCATCGTTATATGTATTTGGTTCTCTTATGTAATCTTTAACATCTCCAAAAGCTTTATACAAATTCTTAGATGTATAGCCTTCAACCATTGTTCCCATTGCTGCCCCAATTAATTGTGAAGTCCATGCAGCATTAATTTGATCTTTAAATTTATTTGTATTTACATCAACATCTACTGCATCATCAAAACATACTTTTGATTCATATTCTTCAAAATTATTGTATTGTTTAAATTTCCAGTAATCAGAATCTTCATTTTTCTTTGCATTCATGAATGCATTTCTCATTTCAGCAGAAATTTTTTGTAAATTTAACTTATCTCCTTCTGAATGAGCTTTCATGCCTCTTTCTAACAGTTCATATCCATTTTCTACTATATATCCTCTGTTTTCAAGGGCTTGAATAGATGCTATCATTATTTTCTCAGGAGCGCCAGATCCAGGCACGTTGCTTGCCCAATCCAACGACAATTGAGCATCATAAAATTCAGTTACTGCACTTAATGAGCTCCACCCTTGATCTTCACTTTTTAAAATTCTTGGTTCAGCATTTGAAAAAATATCATACGCCATTTCCCATGCTTTCATATTAAGTAATTCCTTCCTACTGGAATGTTTATTACATTCCTATATTTATGCTAACTCCAATGCAATTTTCATCATATCTTTAAAGCCTTTTTCTCTTTGTTCTGGAGTTGTATCTGTATTGTTTGCTATTGAATCAGATACTGTTAATATTGTAAGGGCTTTAACTCCAGCTCTTGAAGCATTGCAATACAATGCATATGTTTCCATTTCAGCTGCTAAAATACCCATTTTAGCCCATCTCTTCCAATCATCAGGATTGTCATGATAAAACACATCTGAAGTTACTATATTTCCAACTACTGTATTTATATTATTATCATCTGCAGCCTTTTTAGCTTTTGATAACAATTCCCATGAAGCTGTTGCAGAAAAAGTTCCTGGTAAATCATATTGATATCCATAATTAGTATCTGTACTAGCTCCTATAGCCAAAACAATATCAAATAATTTCAAACTTGCATCATATGCTCCACATGAACCTATACGTATTAAATTTTTAACTCCATACATATGAATTAATTCATATGAGTAAATTCCAATAGAAGCGCATCCCATTCCAGTACCCATTACAGATACTTTTTTACCATTATATGTTCCTGTATATCCAAACATATTTCTTACAGCATTAAACTGTTCAACATCCTGTAAAAAATTTTCTGCTATAAATTTTGCTCTTAGTGGATCTCCTGGCAATAATACAGTTTCTGCTATATTTCCATTAATAGCACTATTATGTGGTGTTGTCATATAATTTCTCCTTATTTTTACAATTTTTTTATGTACTCACTAAAAAAATCTATACATTAATATATTTTCCTTTTTAATACATAATATGATTACAATTTTCAATAGCAATATTAAGCAGGAAAAAAATTCATTAAGTGTATAGATATAAATAATCATATTTCTATTACCTTCTCTACATATTTTAGATATAGTAATATTCTTAGTGGTTTGTTAATAGAGCATACAATTAAATTGTACTTCTATTATATATTTTTGTCAATAGTTCGCCTTCAAGCTTTTTTTATCTTTTTTTATACTCTGAACTATTAGACCCTTTATAATCTTTATTGCCTTTATAGCTACTGTTTTTGTTGTCTGTATTTCTGTTGTCATTGCTTTTGTAATTACTATTTCTACTGTCACTGTTTCTGTTGTCATTGCTTTTGTAATTACTATTTCTACTGTCACTGTTTCTGTTGTCATTGCCTTTGTAATTACTATTCCTACTGTCACTGTTTCTGTTGTCATTGCCTTTGTAATTACTATTCCTGCTGTCACTGTTTCTGTTGTCATTGCCTTTGTAATTACTATTTCTGTTGTCATTACCTTTGTAATCACTATTTCTACTGTCACTGTTTCTGTTGTCACTATTCCTGCTGTCGTTACTTCTATTATTATTGTAACCTTTTTTGTCATTGCTTCTGTTATTGCTGTTTCTACTATTACTACCGCTTTTTTGATCGCTTTTTCTATAGTCGTCGTAGTCAAATTTACTTGCTGGTCTTTCCTTTTTTTCTGCAAGCTTAATTCCTTCTCTAGTGATTTCAATCATTCCTTTTTTCATTAGCCTGCCTACGCCTTTTTTAAAGGAACTTTTGCTCATACCTAACATATCATTTATAATCTTTGGATCACTGTTATCATTTATTGGAAGATGACCTTTGTTTTTTGCTAGAGCACTAAATATTCTGTCGCCATCTCTGTCTATTTGTAACTTTGGAGCATCCTTCAAACTTAAGTCAAGTTTTCCATCTTCTTTAATATTGCTTACTCTTACTTCAACTTCATCACCTGATTTAAGTGGTTTAAGTATTTCTCCTTCATGAATCAATCCAAGATATTTTCCTTCAACAGCAACCATTGCTCCTAGTCCTCTTTTTAAACTAAAAACAGTACCCTTAACTATGTCATTTATCTTGAATGGAGAATCCGTTCTAAGCACTTTAAACAAATTCATAGTAGCACATAAACGGTCTGATTTATCAACGTATAAACCAACCATATATTCGCCGTTGTTTCTAAGTTCACCTATTTGTTCCTTAAATGGCAGAAACAAATCTTTTTCCAGTCCCCAATTTAAGAATGCACCTATTTTTGACATTTCTACAACTTTTAAAAATCCTATTTCACCTATTACTATTTTCGGTCTATTTACTGTAGCAATAATTCTGTCATTAGAATCTCTATACACAAAAACTGATATTTTATCGCCAATTTCAGTATTTGCAGGTACTTGTTTAATAGGAAGCAAAATCCTATTATCACCTTTTTCATCATCAGAACTTTTTAAATAAAAACCAAAGTCCATTTTCTTCACTACTTCTAACTCTTGTATTTCTCCTAGTTTTATCATTTCCTCACCTTCATTCCTCGTTATTTACATTCATTTCATGAATGTATTATATTCAAAAATTGATAATTTATATTTTGGCTATCATTCCAATGTCATATTAGCTTTAAGTTAACAATTATAATTTACCTAATAATTTAAACATGTTTTTTTTGTAACCTTCAACCCCTGGCTGAGTAAATGGATCAATACCATTAGTATACCCACTTATTGCACATGTCATCATAAAAAAGTAAAAAAGTTTACCTAAGTAAAATTCATTCATTTCTGGAAGCTTTATTATAATTCCAGGAACAAACCCCTCATTATGAGCCATAAACGTTCCTTCAAAAGCCTTATTATTTATATAATTAAATGTTTTACCTGATAGATAGTTTAATTTATCAAAATCATTTTTGTCAGCAGGTACTACTATATCATCTTTAGAGAGTTCTGTCACTATAGTTGTTTCAAAAATTATTTTTTTGCCTTCTTGAACAAATTGGCCCATAGAGTGTAAATCTGTTGTGAAATTCAAAGATGCTGGGAATATTCCTTGTCCTTCTTTACCCTCGCTTTCACCAAACAGCTGTTTCCACCATTCTCCAATAGAAATATTAGCTGGTTCATAACCTACAAGTATTTCTATTTCTTTGCCCTTCTTATTTAAAATGTTTCTTGCAGCTACATACTGGCAACATATGTTATTTTCAAAATCGCTTATTTGATATTCTTTTGCAGCTTCTTTAAGCCCTTCTAAAAACTTGTCAGTATCAAGCCCTGCTGCCGCCATAGGCAATAACCCAACAGGGGTTATTACAGAATACCTTCCACCTATATTATCAGGTATCGTGAATGATTTATAATTACAAATTTCAGAAAGACTCTTTAATGCACCTTTTTTTTCATCAGTTACAACCAGTATTCTCTCCTTTGACACTTCCTTATATTTTTCTTCCATAATATCTCTTATTATTCTAAATGCTAAGGCAGTCTCAAGAGTTGTTCCTGATTTTGATACAACAATTACACATACTTCTTTATTTTTTATAACATCAATTAACTTTTTAAGATAAGCACCACTTAAATTTTGACCAGCATAATATATTTGAGGGCTGCATAATTCATTATGAAAGTCCCCTCTTACAGCTTCTATTGCAGCTCTTGCTCCAAGGTATGAACCACCTATACCTAGGAGAATAAATGCATCGCTGTTATTCATTATATATTTAGCTGAAGATTTTATTTTTTCATATTCTACCTCATCATAATTATTCATGTAATTAATCCAGCCTGTCATGTCACTACTTAATCCATTACCAATTAAAAGAGTTTTTTGAGCTTCCATAATTTGAGGTTTAATATTTTCCATTTCTTCTTCAGTAATAAAGCTACCTTTTAAATCAAGTTCAATATTTTTCATTATAGTTCTCCCGCTAAATTAAATTATCTCTGCCATAAGTATAGCATAATCATCTTTTTGTACTTGGCTATATTCATCTAATGATGCTTTTAATTCTTCTAATACATTATCTTGATTATTAATTACTTCAATTAATCTTTCAACACCATATTCTTGACCTAAGTCATTTCTAGCTTCTGTTATACCATCTGTATAAAAAAACAATTTGTCATGTTCACTTAATTTTACTGTGTTAATATCATATTTAACATTATCAAATATATTGCATATTGGATATCCTTTTGCTTCTAGCATCACTAATTCTTTATTATCATGTTTTAAAAGCATAGGTACTGAGTTATGACCAGCATTGATATATTGAAATTCATGTGTTGTTTTATTATATATTCCAAAAAAAACAGAAAAATATTTATCAGAGTCCAAATTTAAAGCAAGGAATGTTCTATGTAACTCTTCAATTATTTTGTCTGCATTATTCTTTCCTTTTGCTATAGTTCTTAAAGATTGCCTAACAAATATCGTTAAAAGTGCTGCTGTAACTCCATGACCTACAACATCGCATATATAAATGCCTACATTATCAGCATCCATTTTAAATACATCAAAAAAGTCACCGCTTAAAAGTTCCGATGATTCATATAAATAATCTATACTCACAGCGTTGTACATACCTTTAGGAGGAAGCATTCTCTTTTGCATATTTCTTGCAAAAGCAATGTCATCACTCATTTTTCTGTTTTTTTCATTAACTTTTTTAGCTAGCTCTTTTTCAATAGTTATATCTCTAAACACTTCAACAGAACCAATTATATTATCATTTTCATCCTTCATTGGAGATGATACAACCATATATGTTTTATTATTTAAAATTGTTTCTTTTTTATGTATTGAACCATTACTTAATGTTTGATTGGAAATACAATTGTCACATTTTTTATCGCTGCAGAAAACCTCATAACATTTTTTGCCTATAATGCCTTCACCTAAATCTTCTTTCATCGTTTTGTTAGCAAAAAAAACTGTGTTATTTTTATCTATTACTCTGACCCAGTCAATCATACCATCAATAATACTCAGTTGGCGATTACTAACTATTTTCTTGAATTGTTCCATAAATAACGGTCCTTTCTATATTATTTTTTTCATTAATATAATTAAATAATACTCTACCGATTTTTTCCGCATTATGTCTTATGTAATTTTTTCTTATGTCTATAAAATTGCTGCTAATTACTTTAATATTCATTTCTTCAAGCTTTTGTATTTGTTCATCATCTATTAAAACTTGACTTGCACCTTTATATTTATAATTTTGTATTAGATCGTCAGATATTATTTCATCATTTGCTATTACATAGTCAATTAAATATCTTGAACTATGTTTTATTATAGCTGTCACATGGTCGAGAACATTATAATTATCTGTTTCCCCTGGCTGCGTCATAACATTGCACACATAAAACACAGTAGCTTTAGACTTCACTATTAATTCAGGTATGTTATCTACTAAAACATTAGGAATTACACTTGTATATAAACTGCCAGGACCTAAAATAATTATGTCAGCATCATTTATATCCTTTATTGTTTCATCTAAAGGTTTACAGATTTCTGGTACAAGAGTAATAGTATCTATTTTACTGTTAGAACTTTTTACAAACTCTGGGATATCTTTTTCTCCTAAGATACAATCACCATTTTCTAAAAATGCCTTAAGCTGAGTATCTTGTAAAGTCATTGGGAGAACTTTTCCTGCAAGTCTAAAAATGCTTCCAATTTCCTTTAATGCATGTTCATAATCTCCAAATATTTCATACATTGCAGCTATAAGTAAATTTCCAAAACTTTGACCAGTTAAATATCCATCTTTAAATCTATGTTGTAATAATTTAATCATCGTAGGTTCTATATCTGCTAGCGCTGTAATACAATTTCGCATATCGCCAGGAGGTAACATTCCTAAATCTTCTCTCAAGACGCCAGAGCCGCCTCCATTATCAGCAACAGTGACTACTGCAGAAATATCTTTTGTATATTTTTTCAACCCTCTCAAAAGTATAGAAAGACCTGTACCTCCACCAAATACTACTATTTTCATAAATGCCCCCACTAAAAATTATTTCATTACATCCCTATGGGTTAATAAAACTCTGTAATTTTTCTCTGTTAATATATCAGCTATTTTATTTGAAATTGTAACTGAGCGGTGTTTGCCACCAGTACAACCTATTGATATAACCAAATTTGATTTTCCTTCTTTAACGTAAAGAGGCATTAAAAAATCCAAGATATCAACAAGCTTTTCAATAAAAGTAACACTTGTATCAAATCCCATAACATATTCTTGAACTTTAACATCATTTCCTGTGTGATATTTCAATTCATCAATATAATAAGGATTTGGCAAAAATCTAACATCAAAAACTAAATCGGAATCTTGTGGTATGCCATATTTGTATCCAAAAGACATTACAGTGACACTTAGGTTGTGTGAAATTTTACCACTTAAAAATATGCTTAATATTTCTTCTTTTAGCCTACCAAGTTTCATGTTTGATGTATCAATTATAAAATCTGATTTTTGTTTTACCTCCTTTAAAAGTATTCTTTCCTCTTGAATTCCATCTATTATTGTTCCAGTTGTACTTAATGGATGTGGACGCCTTAACTCTTTGTACCTTTTTACCAATTCATCATCAGAAGCATCAAGAAATAAGACCCTATATTTTATGCCTTTATTTTTTAAAATGTCCAAGCTGTTAAAAAGGTCTTTGAAAAAGATTCCACCTCTAATATCAGCAACTACTGCAACCTTAATTACTTCTTTGGATGATCCCTTGCACAATTCAGCAAAATTAGGTAAAAGTGCTGGGGGCATATTATCCATACAGTAATAATTAATATCTTCTAAAACTTTAATTGCCTGGCTCTTTCCAGCTCCCGACATGCCTGTTAAAATTACGAACTCCATAGTCACACTCCTTATGCCAGATTTATTATTCTACTTAAATCAAGTTCTGCATCATTTGCTGCTATTAATGCTTTTTCGCAGCCCCCTATACTATCTTTTATATGAGAGTCACTGTTAATTGCAAAACGTACATTATATTTAGCTGAAATTTTAATTTCTTCTGAGTTTAAATGTTTGTGATGATTGCTAATTTCTAAAATTGTGTTGTTCTTTTCTGCAGCATATGCTATTTTATCAATGTTTACCGGTATTTTGTCACCAGGATGAGTTAATATATATATATTATATTTATTAAGTGCACCAACAATAGCATTAGTATTTTTTTCTATTTGTTTTTCTTTTATATTCTTATTGAATTTCCCAATGAAATTCATAAAATAAAAATTCCACAAATCATTAAAACTTGAAAATAATACTCCAGAATGATATCCACACAATATTATATCACAAGTTTTTAACAAATCAGCATTTAAATCTATATCTCCATTTAAGTTCAATATATTTGCTTCTACACCAAATAAAATTTTAATTTGAGGGAACTTTTCTCTCATTTCAATTACTTTATTTTTAGCTTCAATTATTTTATTTTTCTTTATTCCATATAAAAAATGTCTTGGACCGTGGTCAGTTATTGCTATTTCCTTAAGCCCAAGCTCAACAGAAGTCTTTACAATGTCTTCTATAGTTGATTTGCCGTGATTATTTTTTGAATATGTTGAATGTATGTGATAATCAGCTTTTAATTTCATAAAATACCTACCTTCTACAATTATGATATATCATATTTTAGTTATTATATATCATTATAGTGACGTTCCTATTATTTTTATTTCTGGTTCTAAAGTTATATTAAATTTATCATAAACAGTGCTTATAACAATTCTCATAAGTCCTAAAACATCCTCACAACTTGCATTGTCAATATTTACTACAAATCCGCTGTGTTTATCAGAAACCATAGCACCTTTATATATTAACCCTTTAAGCCCTGCATCTTCAATTAATTTTGAAGCATATCCATTTGAAGGCCTTTTAAATGTACTTCCTGCACTTGGCAAATTAAGAGGTTGTTTTGAAATTCTTCTGTTATTTAAATCTTTCATTTTTTCATCTATTTCGCTCTTTATTCCGTATTCCAATGAAATTTCAACTTCTAAAACAATTAAATCTGTATCTGAAACTCTGCTGTGCCTGTAGCCAAAATCCATCTCTTCATTACTAAACTCAAATATATTTCCATTTGAATCTATGCACCTAACCTTTTTTACTACATCTTTCATTTCACCGCCATAAGCTCCAGCATTCATACAAACAGCACCACCTATATATCCAGGTATTCCGCTTGCAAATTCAAATCCAGTAAAACATTCATTAGCTAAAAACTTTGCTAATACAGACAATAATGTACCAGCGCCAACAGTTATCAGCTTATCATCTTTTTTTATATAATTAAATTTTTCACCAATTTTCACTATAACGCCCTTAAATCCATCATCAGAAAACAATAAATTAGTACCATTACCAATTATATAGTAATTTGTTTTATATTTTCTTATTAATTCAAAAACTTTCTTCAATTCAACAATATTTTCAGGTTCTACAAATATTTCAGCAGGTCCCCCAATTTTAAAATATGTATGTTCTTTTAAAGGTTCGCCTTTCAGCGTTTTTCCATTTATATTTAAAATCAACTCATCGTATAGTTCATTAATCATTTTTGTATATTCCATAAAATTCACCCTTTCTTAAATATAATATCCTTATTATTATATGTTTTATATTAACATTTCTTTGCAACTTTTTAAAGACATATTTTTTGAATTAATATTAATTATTGCTGCTATTTACTAAATAGTTGACTTCATTTTTTCTTGGTGCTAATATTAATTAATCAATATATTAATTTTTAGAATTTTAAATCACATTAATATAATAAATCGGAGGGAAATATGAAGGCAAAAGTATTAGAGTTAACTAATAAATTAACCCCTGAATTAAATGAATTAAGTTTACAAATTTTTGAACATCCTGAATTAGGATATGAAGAATATAATTCATGTAAATTACATAAAGAAATTCTTAAAAAATATGGTTTTACTGTATATGATAATTTTTCAGGTGTTGAAACAGGATTTAAAGCTGAATATAAAAGTGCAAAAGATGGAATTACTGTAGCATATATGGCTGAATATGACGCTTTGCCAGAAATAGGGCATGGCTGTGGTCATAATCTTTTAGGCACTGTAAGCACAGGAGCCGGAATTGTATTAAAAGAAATAATAGACGAAATTGGTGGTACAGTAATTGTTTTAGGTACTCCAGCGGAAGAAACCAGCGGAGCTAAAATTACATATGTGAAAAATCATGAATTTGATAATGTTGATATAGCATTAATTGCTCATCCTGGAAGTAAATATACTAAAAGCGGTACTTCTCTTGCATTAGAACCTGTTCAATTTGAGTTTTATGGGAAGACTGCACATGCAGCAGCTGCTCCAGAAAAAGGCATCAATGCATTAGATGCAGCAATATCAACATTTAACAATATAAACGCATTGAGAGAACATATGAATAGCGACTCCAGAGTTCATGGTGTTATAATTGATGGAGGGAAAGCTGCTAATATAGTTCCTGATTACAGTAAATCTCAATTTTATGTTCGTTCTACTTCTAAATCCTACAATGAAGAATTGTTGGAAAGAGTTAAAAATTGTGCTAGAGGTGCAGCACTTGCAACAGGAACTGAGTTAAAAATCACTAAATTTGAATTTAGTTATGACAACATGATCACTAATGAAACATTGTCAAATGTATTCAATGAAAAAATATTTGAAATAGCTAATATAAGAATGTGTGAACCTTCAAAAAATACAGGTTCAATTGATGCAGGCCAAGTAAGTCAAGTATGCCCTACTATTCATCCTTACTTTGATATAACAAATGATAAAAATATCATTGGCCACACAAGAGAAATGGCTAACAGCACATTGACTAAATATGCAAAAGAACAAATGCAAAATACAATAGGCGCATTGGTAATGACAGCGGTTGAAGTTATTACTAACCCAAAATTATATCAAGAAATTAAACATGAATTTGAAAATTCAGTAAAATAAAAATTCAATGCAAAAATGCAGAATGCAGAATCTAAGTTTTTTCATTTCTGCATTCTGAATTCCTAATTCTGCATTATTTTTAATTCTGCATTAATTTTTAATTGCTTTCTTTCCAAGCATCTGCTACAGCTTTTGATACAGCTTCTACTACCCTGTTGTCAAAAGGTCCCGGAATTATGTAATTTTCAGATAATTCATCTTCATTAATAAGTCCTGCTATTGCATATGCTGCAGCTTTTTTCATCTCTTCATTTATTTTTTTTGCTCTTGCATCTAATGCTCCTCTAAATATTCCAGGGAAAGCAAGAACATTATTAATTTGATTTGGAAAATCTGATCTGCCTGTACCAACAACTCTAGCTCCTGCATTTTTAGCTAGATCAGGCATAATCTCCGGTGTTGGATTAGCCATTGCAAAAACAATTGCATCTTTATTCATGCTGTGGATCATTTCTTCTGAAACTGCATTTGGTGCTGAAGTTCCTATGAATACATCTGCTCCAACCATAGCATCTTTTAATGTTCCTTGTATTTTTTCTTTATTAGTAATTAAAGATAATTCAGTTTTATATGGGTTTAATCCGCCTTCACGACCTTCAACTACTATTCCTTTGCTGTCACAAGCTATTATATTATTAACCCCTAATGTTAAGAGCATTTTTATAATTGCTGTACCTGCAGCTCCAGGTCCATTTAATACAACTTTGATATTTTCCATAGTCTTTTTTGTTAATTTAAGAGAATTAATTAATGCTGCACTGACTACAACTGCTGTTCCATGTTGATCATCATGAAAAACAGGAATGTCCAACATTTCCTGCAATCTTTTTTCTATTTCAAAACATTTTGGTGCTTGTATATCTTCTAAATTAATTCCTCCAAATACAGGAGCAATGTTTTTTGCTGTGTTTATTATTTCTTCTATATCTTGAGAAGCAACACATATTGGAAATGCATCAACATTTGCAAAGCTTTTAAACAAAACAGCTTTTCCTTCCATTACAGGTATAGCAGCTTCCGGACCAATGTTGCCGAGTCCTAATACAGCAGAACCATCAGATAAAACAGCTACAAGATTTCCTTTTGAAGTATATTTGTAAACATCACTCGTATTTTCATGAATTTTTCTGCATGGCTCAGCAACTCCAGGTGTGTAAGCAGTACTTAAATCATCTCTGTTTTGTAATTTAACTTTGCTATTTACCTCAATTTTTCCTTTATGTTCTTCATGCATTTTCAATGCCTCTTCATTATAATTCATATTTCCTCCTATGTATTTAAACTAACTCGTTTATAAGTTTTCTTATTATGTCAGGTACTGTTTTTTCAACATCCGGCATGTATACTCTCTCTGTTATAGTGTGATAATCTTTGCCCCAAGGTCCAACAACTAAAAATGGTGCAGATATTTCTTCGATATAATTAAAAGGTATATCATATATTTCTTTTGGGGTTACCATATTAGACATAACTTCTTCTTCGGAAATTCTATCTGTACATGATGTATAACTTCCATCACATATTCCCATGAAATAATTTTCTTTTTCAATTTTGAGCCCATAGCTTTCCATCAATGTATTTTCTATGCATTTTACATAGGATTCATTGTTATTTTCAAGATAATTATTGTTCGTCGATGGATAATATGGCGGTATGAAACCTATTACAATCAAAGGTTCATTAAGCATCGATAGTTCTATTATACCTTTCACAATTGAAATACCTGCATCTTGTATAGAAATCTCATTGTTTTTTACCAATTTATATATTTTATTGTACAATTCATTTTTTAATTTTTCATAATTGTTATTATTTTCTTTTGCCATTTTATCTATTTCTTCAAATGTATAAACTGTAGTTTTATAATCTCTTTTGCATTTTCCATTTACAGCATCTTTTTCATTTAATATGTCGTATGCTATGTTATATTTTTCAATTGCTTGATCAAATGATTTCATACAAATATTTTTTACATCATTTATAATTTGAATAGGTGTTTTACTTTTTAAAAACTGGTAATTTAAATATATTGCGCTGTATTCAGGCACAGACACATCATATGTATCTTTTAAATCCCTAGCAAATAGAACAGTTGGAGGCGGTGTCGTCATACCCATGTCTGTTGAACAAAGAGAAGGGTTTAATTCAATATTTGTAATTATTGACGACATTATTAAAGTTGAATTAAGCCCTTCCATTACATCACTACCATGAGCAATTCTGCCTTTAACTACTATAGAAGGCATAATTTTTCCTACTGTACCTACAAATACTTTAAACTTATCTTCTTCTTTTCTAATATGAGGTTCTGTAATTAAAATAAGTTTGTAATCTAAGTTAAACTTTTCTTTTAATTCACAAAATAATTTTGTAGACTGCCTCATGCCAGCTGATAAATTTTCTTCATCATGAACTGCAACAAATAATATATTGACATCTTCATTTACACTTTGAGCTAAGGCATCGATGTTTATTGCAATGCCTGCCTTCATATCATTTATTCCTCTTCCAAAATACCAATTAGAATCTTCTATGTCTTTTTGTGCATCATTGCTAATATTCAAAACTTTTAATTTGTTTTTAAGTTCATCAGGTTTCAATGCATAGTCTTTAATAACTCCATACGAGTCAATTTCAACTGCATCGTAATGTCCTGTCAAAATTATTGTTTTATTTGTTTTACCTTTACGAAGTGCCCATATTGCAGGTCTTTCTAAAAAATCATTGTTGTAATACTTTCCAAAAAGTTCCGGATTTTTAATAAAGTATTCTTGGCTCTTTATTATATTAAAAATACAATCAGCCATTTCAATTTCCTTTTTTGTTCCTGTATCACTTTGAACCGACACTAACTTAAATAATATTTCTTTAACATAGCTTTGCATATTGCCACATCCTTATGAAAGTTTATTTAACCAATTTTGTCCTGCTTCTATTTGCCTTAAAACTTCTGAAGGAGCTGTTCCTCCAAATGATACTCTTCCATTTATACATCCTTCCATACTTAAATCAGGAAGTACAGATTTACTAAGTCTGTCATCAATGGTTTTTAAATCTTCATCAGTTAAATCACTAAAATCCTTATTGTGAACTTCACAATATTTTACCATTTTCCCTACTATTTCATGAGCTTCTCTAAAAGGTATGTTCATTTTTACAAAATGTTCAGCTATGTCTGTAGCATTTAAGAAGCCTTTATTTAATTGTTTCTTTATATTTTCTGTGTTGAATTCAGTTTTTTCAATCATTTTTGCAAATATAATCAAACTTTTCTTCAAAGTATCAACAGTATCAAATAATCCTTCTTTGTCTTCTTGGAAATCTTTATTGTAAGCCAATGGAGTTCCTTTCATAACTGTCATAAGTTGAATTAAATTGCCATAAACTCTTCCAACCTTGCCTCTCAAAAGTTCTGCCATATCAGGATTTTTCTTTTGAGGCATGATACTGCTTCCTGTGCAGAAAGAATCATCAATAGATATATATCCAAATTCTTGTGAATTCCAATATACGAATTCTTCAGCAAAACGGCTTATGTGCATCATACTAATAGATGCTGCACTAGTGAATTCAAGGATGTAATCCCTATCACTAACTGAATCCATAGCATTTTCTGTAACATTTTTAAATCCTAATAGTTCAGCTGTCCTGTGTCTATTTATTGGAATTGTTGTTCCGGCCAAAGCACATGAACCTAATGGACAATAATCTGTTCTTTCTAAAGTATCATAAAATCTTTCCATATCTCTTTTAAACATTTGGAAATATGCCATTAAGTGAAATCCTATTGTTACAGGTTGCGCATGTTGCATATGTGTAAAACCAATCATTATTTCATCATTATATTTTTCAGCTTTTTCTAAAAGCACATGTTCCATATAAGTAAGGTTTTCTAATATATTCTTAATTTCTTTTTTAACATATAACCTAGTATCAACTGCTACTTGATCATTTCTGCTTCTTGCAGTATGTAGTTTTTTACCTGTATCGCCAAGCCTTTTGATTAATATGCCTTCAACTGCCATGTGTATATCTTCATCATGAACTGAAAACTCAATTTCACCATTTTCTATTTCATTTTTTATTTCTTTCAATGTTTCTATAATTTTATTTTTTTCATCTTCATTTACTATTCCTTGTTCACAAAGCATAGTAATATGAGCAATGCTTCCTGCAATATCACAGTCATACAACCTTTTATCAAAATTTATGGATGCATTGAATTCTTCAACTATTTTATCCATGCCTTTTTCAAATCTTCCACTCCATAGGTTTGCCATCTTTTCTCCTCATTTCAACATAAATGCTATAATTCTCACGATTAATGATTATCATTTAAGTTTTTAAATAAATCACATGAATACATCTCAAAATGAATCAATATGAATTTTTATATGTTTTTATTGTTAATTATAGCATATTTCCATCTATCTTCAAGTATTTATTTTAAACATAAAAAAATTGTCAGTAAAATTACACTGACAATTTAATCATTTATAAACTATGTAGATACCTAACTAAAAATATTTATTAATAATTTTTAGTTAGTATTTGGAAATGAGCTTGTGGATGGTCGCAAACTGGACAAATCTTAGGAGCTTCTTTACCTACATAAACATGTCCGCAGTTAGCACATTGCCATACAACAGATTCTTCTTTTTTAAATACTGCTTTTTCTTCAATATTTTTTAATAGCGCTAAATATCTTTCTTCATGGCCTTTTTCTATTTTTGCTACAGATTCAAATAAAAATGCTATTTTATCAAAACCTTCAGCTTTAGCTTCTTTTGCAAAATTTGCATACATATCAGTCCACTCGTAGTTTTCTCCAGCTGCTGCATCTTTTAAATTAGTAGCTGTGTCTTGAATGCCATCATGTAATAATTTAAACCATATTTTAGCATGTTCTCTTTCATTGTGTGCTGTTTCAGCAAACAATGCAGATATCTGTTCGTAACCTTCTTTTTTAGCTTTTGAAGAATAATATGTATACTTATTTGTAGCTTGTGATTCTCCAGAAAAGGCTGCTAGTAAATTTGCTTCTGTTTTACTTCCTTTTAATTCCATAGTAACACCTCATTATTTAAATTTATCCTATAAGAAGCTGTTTTAATAAAAACAGCTTCTGGATATCAGTTTTAAAACCCAATATGAAATATACCCCACAATATTAAATTTCAAACAAAAATTATTATAATATAGTGTACATTTCTTTAGCATCATCTTTCATTACATGCTCTGTAAGTTTTTCTACCTTGATTTTCATAGGTTTAGTGCCGAAAACTATTTCAATTTCATCGCCTACAGACACTTCTGTTCCAGGTTTTGCTTCTTTTCCATTTACAAAAACCCTTCCTTGATCGCATGCTTCTTTTGCAATAGTTCTACGCTTAATTACACGTGCATTTTTTAAATATTTATCTATTCTCATTTTTTCCTCCTGCAATGTTGGAAGTAATTTATTATTAATCTGAAATTGTTCTTAATTTTTCTGCTTGATCAGATGTTGTTAATGCATCTATCATTTCTGTTATATCTCCATCTAAAAATGAATCTAGTTTGTATAATGTAAGTCCTATTCTATGATCACTAATTCTTCCTTGAGGATAGTTGTATGTTCTTATCCTTTCACTTCTATCTCCAGAACCTACTTGGCTCTTTCTTTCTTGAGCTAATTCATCATTTTGTTCTTGTAAATACTTGTCATAAAGCTTTGCTTTCAAAACTTTAAAAGCTTTATCTTTATTTTTTAACTGTGATTTTTCATCTTGACAAGATATTACAATACCTGTTGGTAAGTGTGTCAATCTTACAGCAGAGTCAGTTGTATTTACACACTGTCCTCCATTTCCAGATGATCTGAAAACATCAACTCTAACATCATTAGGATTTACTTCTATATCAATGTCATCAACTTCTGGCAAAACTGCAACAGTTGCTGATGATGTATGAATTCTGCCGCTTGATTCAGTATCTGGTACTCTTTGTACCCTGTGCACACCACTTTCATATTTAAGTTTAGAATATGCACCTTTGCCTTTAATTGAGAATATAACTTCTTTGTAGCCACCAATACCTTGATCACTCATAGACATAAACTCAGTTTTCCATCCTTGTCTTTCTGCATATCTTAAATACATTCTTAATAAATTACCGGCAAATAAGCCAGCTTCATCGCCACCTACTCCAGCTCTGATTTCTACTATAACATCCTTATCATCATTTGGATCCTTTGGCAACAGTAATATTTTAAGCTCTTGCTCTAATATTTCTTGTTGTGCAGCTAGTTCCTTTATTTCTTCTTTTACCATTTCTTTAAAATCATCGTCTAATTTTTCTCGTAGCATTTCTTTTGATTCATCATGTTGAGTTTTAACATCTTTATATTCTTTGTATTTTGATACTATAGGTTCCATTTGAGCCTGTTCTTTCATAAGCTTCTGCAATTTCTGAGAATCGCTTATTGTAGCAGGGTCAGATAATTTTTCACTCATTTCTATATATTTTTCTTCTAGAAATTCTAATTTTTCTAACATATTGCACCTCTTCTATTTTTACATTGATTTAATGATTGATTTAACATTATTTAATATGGATTAGCTATTGTTCACAAGCTACAAAAATCCGGTAACTACTCTGTCTTTCCCAGAAAAGTCTTTATATGTTTCTATTTTATTAAATAATTTCGCATTTTCAAATATTTCTGTAACTGTATTTTTTTGATTATAGCCTATTTCAACAGCAAGTATACTATTTTTACAATGTATTTCTTTAAAAACGCTAACTATTTGTCTATAAAAATCTAAACCATCAATTCCCCCATCAAGAGCAATTTTAGGTTCATATTGCGAAACTTCTATTTGCAACTCTTCTATAGTTGACTTTTCAATATAAGGTGGATTTGATACCACTATATCGTAATTTTCATCTTTAAAATTCAATTCTCCAAAAACATCAGCTTTAATTATAGAAACATTGTTTAATTTTAATCTTTTTACATTTAAAGAAGCAGTTTCTATTGCTATGTCACTTATATCAATGGCTGTAACAAAAGAATTTTTCAAATAATAAGCAAGGCTTAAAGCAATAGCTCCACTCCCTGTTCCAATATCAAGTATTTTTATTTTCTCATTCTTCATATTAGATTTGTCTACTATATCTATTATCTTTTCCACTAATATTTCCGTGTCTGGTCTTGGAACAAGAACTCCTTCTTGAACAAAAAAATCAAGTCCCATGAATTCTTGTGAATTTAACATATATTGCAAAGGATAACCTAAGTTTCTCCTTTCAACCATCTCATAGTATTTTTCCGATACATCGCTATTAACCTCTTCATCTTTGTGCATGTGCAAATATATTTTATCTTTTTTTAATAAATGAGATAAAATTAATTGTACATCAAGAAAGGGATTGTTATAGTCCCTTTCTTGAATAATATTTAATCCGTCTTTCAACAATTTTTCAATTGTGTGCTTTACCATTTATCATCTTCTCCATTTTGGGGAATTACTTCATTCATAGCTGCTATAGCAACTTCTATCATAGAATCATCAGGTTCACTAGTTGTAATTTTCTGAATTAAAAATCCTGGATAAGTAATTATTTTAGTAAAAATATTTTCACTTTCACATCTGCCTACATACTTATTTAATTCATATGATAAACCAGCAATTAAAGGCAGTGTAGCAAGTCTTATAACAACTCTCATTACAGGATTAGGCCATCCAAAAAACGAGAACACTATAATGCTTATTAACAACACATTTACCATAAAACTAGTTCCACAACGAGGGTGAAGTGTAGAATATTTTCTAACATTTTCTACTGTCAATTCTTCCTTGTGTTCATAACAATGTATTGTCTTATGTTCTGAACCGTGATACATGAAAACTCTTTTTATATCACTAAGTTTTGATATTAAGGTAACATAAAGAACAAAAAGTCCAACTCTTATGACACCTTCTATTAGGTTCAATACGAATGTATTTTGAACAATATTTTTTAAGAAATTAGTTAAGAAAGATGGTCCAAGAATAAATATACCCACAGAAAATAACAACGCAAGTATAACTGATACATATATTATTGCTGTGTCTGCTTTTTCTTTAAATACTTTTTTTAAAAATTTATCTATTGCATCTTCTTCATAATCTTCGCCATAAAATTCTGCTGAATACATAAGTTCTTTTACTCCGCTTATCAGTGAATCAATTAAAACAAATGATCCTCTTATTATTGGAAGTTTAAAAAATTTATTTTTAAATATAGGTTTTATTTCACTTTTCCTAATTATTATTTCGCCATCTGGCTTTCTTACAGCTGTTGCTAACCTGTCAGGACCTTTCATCATAATGCCTTCAATTAAAGCCTGACCGCCAATTGAAGTCTTTTTTATCGCATTAAAATTATCTTTATCGCTCATTTTGTCCCCTTTTCATATACATACATTAATTATTATACAATTAAATTAACTATTCTTCAAGAATTTTTATTTTTAATAATATAAAAATAAAGCTTTGCAATATTATATATTACAAAGCTTAAACAGTTCTTTAATTAATTTCAACAATTTCATATTTAACTATGCCGCCAGGTGACACAACATCAACTTTATCTCCTCGTTTTTTACCTAATAATTGAGAGCCTAAAGGTGATAAATTAGAGATTTTACCTCCAACTGGGTCTGCTTCTGTTGCTCCAACTACCATATAATTCACGATTTCATCATACTCTATATCTCTAATTTTTACTTTACTTCCTATTTGAATAGTATCTTTATTCTTTTCATTATGTTTTACTATTTTAACATGTTTCAATGTATATTCGAGTACGATTATTCTAGATTCGTTTTTATTTTGTTCCTCTTTAGATTCTGAATATTCGCAATTTTCACTTAAATCACCTTCTGCCAGTGCTCCTTTAATCCTCAGAGCTATTTCTTTTCTAGTTTGGCTCTTTCTAGTTTCAAGTTCATTAATAAGTTCTTTATAACCCTCTTCGGTTACTAATATTTCTTTTTCCATTTTTCTACCCTCTATGTAATAATATTTTTAATTTGCTTAATTATCTATTAGTATATTATAACCTAAAATTAAAAATTTTCAACAATTATAAATCAAAGATATTAAATTAGTTTTTACTTGTTCTATGTTCTATATTTCAACTTGTCCTCATATATTTAGTACAGATATATTTTACTATAAGAATAACGAGGTGAAAAAATGCATATTGAAAAAAGCGATGTAAAGAGTTACAAAGGATTAAGTTTATCGGATGTTGAAAAATCCAGATTAAAATTTGGTTCAAATCAAGTTGCTATTAGCAAAAGAAAAACATTTTTAAAACAATATTTAGAAAGTTTTGGTGATCCAACAATTAAAATATTGTTAGTTGCTCTAGGACTAAACCTAATTTTTTTTATTAAGCACTTTAACTGGTATGAATCCGTTGGAATAGCAGTTTCTATTATATTGGCAACATTTGTTTCAAGCATATCTGAATATGGAAGCCAATTAGCTTTTGAAAAACTTATGGCAGATGCACAAAATATTAAAAGCAATGTATGGAGAGATAATAATCTTGTAGAGTTGCCAGTAGTAGAAATTGTTTCTGGTGATTTTGTTCGACTACAATCAGGAGATAAAATTCCTGCAGATGGCATATTGATAGATGGACAAGTTGATGTTGACCAATCGACTTTAAATGGTGAAACAAAAGAAGCTCACAAATATGCAGCCACAAATATTAATTTAAGTGACAGCAATGATATTAGTTTATTAAATCAAAATCTATTATTTAGCGGAAGTGTTGTCTGTGACGGTGAAGGTACAATGTTAGTACAAAATGTTGGAGATAGAACCTTTTATGGCAAATTAGCCAAAGAGCTACAAGAAGAAAAACAAGACAGTCCTTTAAAGAAAAGGCTTACTGATTTAGCTAAAACTATTAGCCATTTTGGATATACTGGAGCACTTTTAATATTGTTTGCATCATTATTTAAATCTATTGTAATAGACAATGGTTTTAACATTTTTATAATTACAGCTTATATGAAAAATTCTTACGTTTTGTTAGGAGATATTTTGAAAGCTGTTACTTATGCTATAACAATAATTGTTGTTGCAGTACCAGAAGGTTTACCTGTCATGATAACAGTAGTACTTTCATCTAATATGAAACGAATGATAAAAGATAATGTGCTTGTACGTAAATTAGTAGGTATTGAAACTGCAGGAAGTTTAAATATTTTATTTACAGATAAAACTGGAACATTGACTAAGGGCAAATTAGATGTAATTAAATTTATAAGTGGAGATAATTTTATATATGATAACTTATATGATTTAAAGGAACAAAAAAACCTTTGGAAAATATTTTATGCTTCTTCTATTTATAACAACAGTTCTAAATTAGGATATGATGAAGGAAGCCCTGTAACAATTGGTGGAAATTCAACAGATAAAGCTTTATTAAATTTTGCTTTATGTTATCCTTTGGAAAATGAAAATATTGTACAAGGTTCAACCTTACCATTTAACAGCAATAATAAATATTCTTTATCTCAAATATCCGGAGATTTTAATTTAACATTAATAAAAGGTGCCCCTGAAAAAATATTACCTTATTGTACAAAGTTTTATGATACAAATGGAAATATAATCGGTATTGAAAAAAAGAATGCTTTAAAACAAATTATGAATGATATGTCGTCTAAAGGAATTAGAATATTAGCTCTTGCTACTTCAAATAAAGATATTGAAGATTGCTCAAACAATGGGTTTTCTGATTTAGCTTTAGTTGGTATCGTTGGAATTAAAGATGAAATTAGAGAAAATGCAAAAGATAGCGTTAATGAAGTTATTAAGGCAGGAGTTCAAGTAGTTATGATAACTGGCGACAGCAAAGAAACTGCTACTTCCATAGCTATGGAAGTTGGATTAATAAATGTGACTAAATTTGATTCTGTTATAACCTCTGATGAGTTAAATAAACTAAATGACGAACAAGTTATCAAATTGCTGCCATCCTTGAGAGTTGTAGCAAGGGCTTTGCCAAGTGATAAAAGCAGATTAATACGTTTGTCACAATCAATGGGATTAGTAGCAGGAATGACAGGTGACGGTGTAAATGATGCACCTGCTTTAAAGAAAGCTGATGTAGGATTTTCAATGGGAAGCGGAACTGAAATTGCTAAGGAAGCAAGTGATATAGTTATTCTAGATGACAATTTTCTTTCAATTGGAAAAGCTATTTTATATGGAAGAACCATTTTTAAAAGCATAAGAAAATTTATAATATTTCAATTATCTATAAATGTATGCGCTGTAATCATATCATTAATTGGACAATTTATTGGTGTTGAAACACCTATAACTGTTGTTCAAATGCTTTGGGTAAACATGGTTATGGATACTCTCGCTGGTCTTGCATTTGCTGGAGAAGCACCTTTGCCAGAATATATGGAAGATACACCTAAAGATAAAAGCGAAAAAATTATTAACAGGTATATGGCAAATCAAATATTTTTTACAGGTTTATACACAACTATATTATGTGTTTTATTTTTGAAGCTTCCAAGTATCAATAATCTATTTAGATATTCCCCTAGCAACAATTACTTAATGACAGGTTTTTTTGCGCTTTTTATGTTCTGTGCTATATTTAACAGTTTAAATGCTAGAACTCACCGTTTGAATTTATTGTCTCACATATTAAGGAACAAGGCATTTGTTGTCATTATGGGACTTGTTTCAATTATACAAATAATTTTATTGTATTTTGGTGGCAGTGTATTTAGATCATATGGATTAACTTTTGATGAACTAAAAGTTATATTATCATTGTCATTTACAGTAATACCTTTTGATTTAATGAGAAAATCGTATCTTCGTTTAAAACATACAAAAGAAGAAGTAGCAAAGTTCTTATAAATATTGTATTAAAAAAGTTGCTTCTTATATATTAATGAAGCAACTTTTTTCATTTAAATAATTTTTATTCCTTTTATTATATTACTTTAATCAGCTAGATATAAATTTACAAACTATACTTCTATAGCAGTGCCACATCCACCTGCTAGAGCATCTTCAGCCTTATATAGTGATGTTATTATTGCTTTTCTTCCAGGTTTAGATTTAGCAAAATTAACTGCAGCTAAAATTTTAGGAAGCATGCTACCAGGCGCAAAATGACCTTCTTCTATATATTTTTCAGCTTCTTCTATTGTCATATGTGATAAGTTTTCTTGATTTGGCTTATTGAAGTTTATTGACACTTTTTCTACTTCTGTCAATATCATCAATATATCAGCTTCCATATCTTCAGCTAATCTTTCTGCTGCTAAGTCTTT
>Ga0074193_1001113_pt1 | contig 36357 bp, 19 predicted proteins | sample EPASupsiteHSE605_FD_64523 | JGI IMG/M metagenome (GOLD analysis project Ga0074193, IMG submission 64523) | Bioremediated contaminated groundwater from EPA Superfund site, New Mexico - Sample HSE6-05 | ecosystem: Environmental > Aquatic > Deep subsurface > Groundwater > Contaminated ... | reverse complement strand
TGCTTTCCAACCATCCTTCACCTTACCTGTTTCTTCGAGATAAGCTACAGCAGAAGGTTCTGTTGAAGCCCATCCTGCAAAGGTAACATCTCTATTACCTACTGAACCAACTATTGGACCCAGTTGTCTGATCAATCCTAGGTCTTGCTTATGAAGACCCACTCTCTTTTCTCTCATTTCACCATACCGCTTATCAAAGGATGCTTTGTTCTTGAGCATTCTCTCAAACTCACTAAGTGAGATGTTGTAGTCTCTCAATAACGCCTTCAGCTATCTCCTCCTTTGACGCACCATCATTTCTAGCTGCCTGTATCACCTCATAGATTTGATTCTTGCGATCCATCTACTGCTTTCTCTACGGATAAAAAAGCTCATTACTTCCAAACATGAAGAACATGTGTGGAGGCTACTATGCGGGTATGTATGTGTACACTCATATATATGTACATGTACACGCGTATACATATGCATTCGTACATATACAAGTGTGTAGGCGTACACGCACTGTGCATAGCTAAGCACATACACAGACATGAACCTAGGCGTTTTATGTGGGTGTATGCGGATCGTGCACACACAGTGTGTGTATGCCTGCACCCACAGCGTATCCGGGTTATGCGCAACGCAGATGTCTGCGAATCTTGGTCAGCAAGTATGCGTTAGGGTCATCCGGTGTGGAAATCCATGAGGGGGTGTCCATGGACTGGTAGCAATAATTGACGTGGCGAGAGGTCACTACGAATTAAATCGAATTAAATAACCACCCTCCTCCTCTAGCGTCCACTCCCTGACTACTACCAATAAATCAAGAATTCTCATCAAATGAAGACTTTCATTTTAGGTCACTTCATAAAGCTAAAAGCCAATACTGGTCACTTGGTTGGCAAAGAAAGGGGAATAACCATCCTAATTAAGTGAAGTGATCAAATGGCCAGTTTTTGAATAGTTTACGATATGAGGAATTATGAGGCCCTGGCCCTATATAAAAAGCTTTGAGCTTCATCAGAAGACGACCATAAGATGCTTGAAGAATGAAACATTAATTTTGATATCACACAAAAAATAATCAAATTTCAACCAGAATCATCGAAAAAATTGGCTGGTTGAATGGTATCGGATATTTTATCGAAAATGAAGACAAAGAAAAGGCCATAAAATCTGATGATGTGAAGCTACTAACAAAATTGGTGCTTATTCCAAACAATCGCTCTTAGTCTTGGATTGTTCAATAAATAATCCACAATGAGTTAGAAATATCGTTTCTTCTGGTTTATAACTTGTATTCTCAGGAATTCCTTATAATGAAATGAAAACTCCAAGAAATGGAAAAATAACCAACTCTTCCCATTTGAACTTCAGATAATAAGAAATACTTTTAACAACCATTGAACTATTTGTTTAACTTCTTATTATAATAAATTGTATGATGATTTGAGTCTAATTACATCATTTAAGAATCCCCAAGTGAAGGCAAAACAACCTTTTTTTGACTTGGATTCTGATCCCCATCATCTTTCTCGAGTTCACACTGAGCTTTCTCGAACAACAAGGTTTCAAATAGTTTTTTCATATGTATATTATCTTTTACAGGTACATTATTAATCTTATATCCTAGCAACAGTCTATTATATATGGAGTTGTTTATGTAGAAGCAGCAGATTAAAAGATGAAGATGAATTGCATTTTCCAAGAATATTTTAACAATCTTTTCTGTATAATCTCATGTTCTCTTGAAGTATCTCATTACTCTCATCTGAACACCAGTGTTAACTGATACAAATAGATTATTTACAAATCCTTTATCGATATGAATAAACTACCAAATACAATCTTTAATTCTCATTATTTTAATGCTGATATACCTCCTTATTGAAAGAACAAACAGAGAGACTCATAATGAAACACCATATTGATCTTATGCTGACTCAATAATTCCTAATCAATTGAATAATATTGCAGAAATCGGTGTGATATTTCAGTTGCCCATTGGTGATTCTATTGATTTCTTGAGTCAATAAGAACATGATGATAGTATTCAAATCACAATTGTAACTTCTAATGTTCCTAAATAATTTTTAGTCCGAATCATAGTAAATTAACGGTGCTTTGATTATCCATCTGGCTCAAGGTTCCCATTATTTTTATCGTCTATTTCACATCCCTGCAAACTTCTCAAAAAATCAATATAACAAGTCCAAAAAATAAAATTCGGTACTAATCTCCCATTGAATTTTGTCAAAAAAATCGAAAATGTGTATTCTCAAAATCCTTGATTTTTTCATAGACATTTCAAATTGAAAGGATGCTTTTGAGGTTTTTGTTAGCACTTAGTCAATCTACTCAAAAAATGGTACAATTGAAAAATGATATATAATATTAATTCATTTTTTAATGTTTCCATCAGCTATTTGTCACATAGAAAGGAGAAAGCAAATTAAAAACAAGTTTTCTCTTGAAGAAGACGAGAAACTTAAGTCTTTGGTTTCTGCATATGGACCAAATAATTGGAAACAAGTATCAAACTTTATGCCATCTAGATCCAGCCGCCAATGCAAAGAAAGATGGACAACATATTTAGCCATTGGAATCAATCAAACTGAATGGAATCCTGATGAAGATTTACTTCTCATCAATGTTGTGTCAAAATTAGGAACACATTGGAGGGCTATTAAGGGATTTTTCCAATCAAGAACGGAAACTAATATTAAAAACAGGTGGACAGTTCTAATGAGAAAAAGGAGGAAATTATTATTGAAATCACAACAACCCCATATTGAAAATGAGACTTCAAACTGTTTCGAAATCATTCCTGATGAGATAGAGGAATGTTTCAATACGAATGATTTCAATAATGATATGGAAAACTGTTGGATATAGCTTGGTAATAAAACAATATTTAGTTACTGTGTTATCTGATAAATATTGGGGAGCTTTTTCAACGATCCTTTGGATTGTTGTTCACCTGAGATGACTTTGGCAAGGCTTAATGATTTCCTTTTAAGCTTATTCTCGGTCCATAACACATCATCGATCTTTTTCAGTTGGTTAACAGCTTCAATATCTGTTCCCTCAATTTTTGGAGGAGCTTTTGGAGCAGGAGGAATAATACTCTTCCTTTTCAACGTAGTGAGTATATCTAATTGACCGCTACGTATTGTTAGAGATTCTTTTCGGCTTTTTGTATCTCTCATTGACATTTGAGATGCTTGTGACATTGCCCTCAGTTCGTTTTCTCGATTCAACTTCTCTTCATATACTAAATGAGCCATTCTATCATCATAATTTGATTGATTTTTCTCCATTGTTTCGATGAGATCATCGTATAGGATTGGAATATGATCAGGGGCCATATTCCTAGCGGGAAAATAGAAAGGCTTATTAACTCGTTTTGGGAGAAACGATGATGATGGTTTTGATGGGTACTCAGGGTGATCAATGATTTGCCAGTGGCAAGCTCCCCTGGGTATAACAATTTTACCAGGATTTGGAGAAATGATAGTTTGAGAATCTGGATTACATGCTGAACATTTATGAATCATTGTAGAATGACTAATTTTCTTGGGGTTGGTTCCAAATTTCCGGCAAAGGCTGATTCCATAATCCTCTATCATATCAACGTTGATCCCCTCAGGCATTGGCAACGAAGGAGGCCCTGGAGGCGGACTCAAGCCTTCTGTTTTTGCTTCAAAAGCTAATATTTCATGATTGTTCTCTATCATTTCAATAGAATTCAGATAATTTTTCGCTTTAATCTCTATTTCTCTTATTTCTTTCTCATTTTTCGGGCCAACTACCGATTTTCGAATAGGAACGGAAAAAATGGACATAAACCTATCCTTCCCCTCGGAAATTCTCTTGTGGGATGGGAGAGTTTTAATTCCTTTTTGCTTCATAATAACGATCTAAAAAAGATTTAACAGAAGTTGAGTATATCATGAATAACAAGGTGTATCATAGATAAAAACAAGAAGAAAAGTTTTGTCAGAGTTTTTGTAGTTTTTTGCTTTAATGCCGAAGCCGAATCGAACATCAAAGAAATCATCTTGGTCTGATTTTAAGAAACTGTTTGATAGCAAGGAGAAAAGGATTGTTTTTGCGATATCAATGACAATCGCTTTGACGATTGCTTTGTACTTTGTTTTCAATATGGAAAAGTTTTTAATGCTTTTCTATAACCCAAGAAGGGCTTCTTGGCGGAATTTTTTGGCATTTTGTTCATTGATGGCGTCATGTTGGCTATTTGGGCTAATAACATCAAAAGTTGTGGCTTTTCTGAGGAAATCAACGAAATAAATACTTTTTGGGTTCTTTATGCTCTTTATTTAAGTAATATTAAGAAATCATGCATTATTCTCGGATATCACTCTTTTATATGGTTCAGCAACACTTTTATTCGGACATATTTGGCTTATTTATGAAAAGAGAGCCTCGAAAGAAGATTGAGCATCTTCCTGAAATTCCGGAATTGGTGTTTGAAAAGCCAATAGGAGGAGGTTTTTTCTCTCAAGTATATTATGGGAGTTATAACGGAACTATCCCTGTCGCAATTAAAGTTATACAACGCGGATCAGAACAAACAGTTAACAATGAGATAGAATTGCTTAATCAATTATTCGGGCTACATCATATTGTTCAGCTTTTAAAAGTATATGATACAGAATATCGTATTTTAGTTTTTAAGCACATCGATTCAATAGATAGTAACTACTTTTTTGTCCACATATCTCCAAAAAGATTCCATAGAGTCCTAAAATATTTGGTTAGGGCCATTAAATACGCTCATATGAAAGGTATTGTTCATCGAGATATCAAATTGGGAAATATATTAATACTCAAGCATTTTCAGGACTTAGTTCTAATTGATTGGGGATGCGGATGCAAAGTTACTAATGAAATGTCGCCCAAGGCTGGTTCTCGGACATGTAGATCGCCTGAAATGCTTCTTGGATATAATGACTATGGTTATGGATGCGATATGTGGGCATTAGGTGTGTTTATATTATATACTTTGTGTAAAGGAAGTGTTCCTTGGAAAGCTAATTCGTCTTTTGATGTATTAGTGAAAATGGCTCCCTATTTTGGTTCTTCTCCTTTCTTTGACTTGAGTGAGAAGTATTACTTGAGTATGTCATGTGAATTGGCTGAAGAAATAAGTTCTTGTGAAAGGAAAGCTTTCAGTGATATAATTGTTCTCAAAGAATTGGCTGATAGTGATCTTATGGATTTGATGCTCTCTTTATTATGCATTGATCCTGAACATCGTCTTAAATCAAACAATGTTTTGCAACATAGGTACTTCTCACACAAATATTAATAAAAAACATTTTATTTCCTTTTCTTCAGTGGATGTGCTTGTGTTGTGAATACATAATCATTTAAACTATAAACTGAATCATCGCAGAACATTAGATACAAATATTTTAGTGTCTCTGAAAGGAAAAATGATTCTTGGATATCGCCATATATAACAGTATTGGTATTGGTGTCAGATACTTGAGAAAATCCATCATCAACTGAGCAATATTTCTTGATCCCTTCAAATATTTTCCATGCAACAATTCTAGCATTATAATCTTTGTTGATTCTCCATGAATAAAACAATGACTCGATTAATTCTGGCCTAAGTTTGTATGTATCCTCGGTCCAATAATATCCAGGAGAAAACTGAACAAATTGAACAGTTTCTCCTCCTATATGAGTTGGTGTTTGTTTATATAACCAAACAGCGGTATTAAGCAAAGATTTTCCTAAAATAGAGAACTCATTTGAATATAATGGATAGTGTTGTGATGCTAAAAACAATGAACCAGGCAAGAAGAATAGCAAATGAGATATTGAATGTTGGTATAATGAAGATGATATGGAAGCAAAATACTCCTTCTTTGTTAAAATACTAGTAAATGTGAGTCTCTTTCGTGCCTCCATTATGGATTCGAGAAATTCTTGTTTGAGAAATGAAACATTGTTGGGCGAATAGAGTTCAAGTTTAATGAGGTATTCAAAATATGAATCACCAAATGAATCAAAGGAAAAACTCTCTGATGCTGGAAACAAATAGTCATTCCTAATCTGGGTAGGAGGAATTGGACCAAACTTCATCAATACTTTAAGAGATCTTGCTGCATATTCCCAATATGTATAATTCCCACTATGAATGGATAATGCTAAAAACTCTAGTTGAACGCTTCCAGCATCAGCAAGAAGACTAATATTTGGAGCCCATGGATGGTCAGTTCCTCTTCCAGTTTTTAGATCAATCATGGATTTTGGCAATCCAGTTGGAGTCATAAATGCTAATAGTAATCTATCTCCAAGTTTTATAGCATTGTTTAAAAACAATTCTTCATGTGTTTGTTCATATACAGATAATAGTCCGCCAAGACATCTGATTACAGCTTCGAAAAATGAAACCTGGGTATTCAAACTAAAAGAATTATTGATCCATTTTGTTGCTTCATCAAATTCTTTATACATTTTCATTAAAAGTAAGGTATCTAATGAATCTACAATGGTGTATCCAAGGCCATGCATATCTTTTCCTGAATGGCTCTGTGGACCAAGAAAATCATACCCCCATGCATCTTTCTTATACGCATTCCATGATTTTTGCATTACAAACTTAATTTTTTCTCTCTTTCGTGACAATTCAATTGGACTATTGACAATCATGAACCAAAATACATATATCATGAAATAAAGCCAAGATATGATTGGTAGAACATATATGTAAGTAATTTTACTGGTTATTATCCATTTAATAGCCCTTAAAATCAGATGAGGTTCTTTATGGGAGATGCTCATTAATGTTCGAAAAACAAAAGAATTTATTTATGTAACAATTTGCGAACTCTAGGATGAGTAAGGCCAAACATCCAATTGCCATCCAATTCGCGTACATTTTTCTGCTTCTGTCGAATCTCTGAATATACTAGATTCCACACATGTTGGGGACTCTCTGCTTGATAATCAAGGGATTGCCGACCCTTCCCAGCGACAATTCGGAAAATGGAATTGGGTTCAATAGACATGGAATACCAAATATCAATTTCAGGATTCCACACTGATTTGAAAAGTCTTTTTGCTTGGTACCCGATCTGTTGTTCATTCCCAAGCTGGATAATCTCCAAGAACTCTGATATCGAAATTGGAAATTGATTATTTCCATTTAACTCTGCGAAGTCTATAAACCCAATGGCTCTGGAAACTCTAGATTCCTCTTTTTTGAGAAAATGCAAAGACTGTAGTTCTTTGGGACTTATGTGTTCTTTAAATGGGAGTGCTTTATCCAAAATCCAATCTTTCAAAGGAGAATTACCAAACATTGACAAACCTTTAATAAGCCCGATATCAAATTTGTTGTTCCACCACTTTGGATATGATGCTGGATAAGGAAATGAAGGAAGAGATCCCAGTTTCTTAAGATCATAAGTAACGACAAATTCATGGATTCGAGCATATGACATAATGGATTTCTGGATTGACTTCAATGTAGTATCTTTGAACAATGCTTTGGCATAACTTAAACTTGGATCATTGAGGCTGTCTTTGTCCTTGTTAATACTTATCACACTTTGAACGAAAACAGAGACGGCCTTTAATGAAACTTCGGTTAGATGAAGGGTTTCTTGTATGTAAACAAAATCAGGAGTGAATGATGTTGCAGATATTGGGATTCCCCTTAATATTATGAATTCAATTATTGTCTTGGCTTCATGGGATGATAAAATTGATCGATTCATTGTCTCTGGGAACTTATCAAGCCATTCGGAAGGTGACATCAACTTAATCTTATTAAATGAAATCTCATTTTCTGAAGAAATAGAATTCTCATAGTACTGAATGATGGAATTAAGTCTGGCTTCAACATTTTTTTGGGTGAGAGGTTTCGCTTTAAGCAAATGATCAAACATTTTATCGTCAGTGGGAGAAGTTGGGTCTCTAATTCCATATTTATAAACACATAACATGAGAGAATAATCATAGTAGGGTGATTCCCATTTTGTTGGTAAAACGGGCCAATCAAACCCAGGGTTTTGTAAATGCTGCAGAACTCTCTGAAGCCTATAAATAAAACCACATTTCAATATTATTGTATCGCAATTCTTTTTGATTGTGGATAAAACAGGTTTCAAAGCCTCCTTGATTGAGTCTTTTTGAATGGACATAATTGGATGCTTTGTTAGTATTTGCTGGCATATACATAGATTTTTGTTATTGATATCAAGTTTGGTGAACTCACAACACATCATTATAATTGATAATTCAATTGGGGATCCTTCTTTGATCCCGGTTATCATCATTGTTTTAGCAATTCTTTGGCTTTTTGGTTTAATCATTTCCTTTGATATTTTTGAAGCAATTTCGTTTTTGGCAATTCTACACTGTCTGATTGTAAAATCTTCGGATTTTTTATCCAATAAATCCTCTTCCCTGATATTGGGCAATATTTGTGACCAAAAGTCGGCTGCATCAAGATCTATTGTATCAGTTTCTGATTTAAATTGTGCCTTAGAAAACTTTGATTCTCCACCTGCAATTATATCTTTGGTAAATACTTTAGATCTTCTTTCCAATATTTGATCAATATCTTGGGAACAAAAGTTATCGGTTTCGGTATCATCTTCTTTCAGGATCGAATAGATACCATTTCTTAATATTTTTTCAATCTCTTTCCCATTAAGATCACCGCCATCTGATTCGTAATCCTTGCCATCAAGAACAATATGATCTAGAGCAAGTTTTTTTGACGCCCTTTCAAACATCTCACTTTCATATGTGCCTCGTGTGATTAATCTATATACTTGAACTTTTGATTTTTGTCCTATTCTATGGCATCTAGCTTGTGCCTGTATATCATTTTGAGGATTCCAATCGGAATCATAAATAATAACAACATCTGCTGCAGTAAGGTTAATCCCAACACCTCCTGCTTTTGTTGACAACAAAAATACAAATAAATTTGGATCTTTGTTGAACCTATCGATTGAATCAGCTCTGGAATTCTCATATGTTGAGCCATCGATCCTCTCATATGAATAGTTTTTTAATTCTAAATATTCTTCAATAATATCCAGTACTTTGACCATTTGAGAAAATATTAACACCTTATGATCCCCCTCTTTCAATTTGGGAAGGAGTTTGTCTATCAAAACCATTTTCCCGCTACTTTCACATAATGATATGAGTGGTAGGTTTTTCAATTGTGATTTTGATAAATTCGTTTTTTTTTCTTCCAAAATTGTTTCTTCTGCTCCTTTAATAAGGTAAGGATGATTGCATACTTTTCGGAGTTGCATCATCAGGTTTAATAAAGACGGTACAGACCCACTAGTAATTTGTTTCAACAAAACTGAAGCATTCTTGTGGAGTAATGCCTTATAGAACTTTTTTTGGACACGTGTCAACTCGACTTCGATAATTGTTTCTTCTTTTGCAGCAAGTCCTTTTTCAACATCAGATTTCTTTCTCCTTAGCATAATTGGCTTCAATAATCTATGAAGATCAGATACTTGTTCGCTGTTTTTCATGTCGCCATATTTTGCCATAAAGGAATCCCTATCAGGGAATCTATCTTGGCATATAAAATGTAACAAAGTCCAAAGTTCTTCTGTCCCGTTTTGAATGGGGGTGCCGGTAAGTAATGTGCAGTGATCATATGATACCAAACATAGGGTTTGATAAATCTTGGTATTATGATTTTTAATTCGATGGGCTTCATCAATTACTAAATACGACCAATCAATAGAAGAAAACAATGAAAACTCTAACACTAATGTTTCAAAATTAGTAATTATAACATCGAATTGAACTCTATTAGGCACAGAACGTCCTCTATCATCAATAACTACAAACTCTGTGTTCATAATAAGTTGTCTGGATGCCAGATTTCCATGATAAACAACAACATTTAAATCTGTCCACCTTTCAAATTCAATCTTCCAATGAGGTAACGTTGACATTGGAGCAACAATAATATATGGACCCGGTAAATTCTCTTTCTCTCGTAGAGATTTCAGAGTCGTTACAATTTGAACAGTTTTGCCTAATCCCATTTCATCAGCCAGTATTGAGTTTGTCCTATTGTACCAACAAAATCGCAGCCAGTTCATCCCTTCAAGCTGATAATCCCTCAATTCCCAATCATTTTTTGATTTTGGAGATTCTTTTATTGTCTGAAAAGAATCAGGAGAAGGCCTTTCCCACCTGGATGGAAACCTTTTCGGGTTACTATGCTCCAATCTCTTCAAATATTTGGCAATTGCATCCTTATCCTCAATATCTGCTTCGGATTCCCATGTTGAATCACAATAATCTAAAGCTGTCCATTTAACGAGATAAGATTTAGTTCCATCATTCTCATCAGCGTCATCAATAATTCTATCTACTTTAAGCCATTTCTCATTAACATCATACCCTTCAAGTGTCATTAAGTCCTGTATTGAACCAGATTTTGATAGATCTTCTTGTGATAATTTGCTCAAATATCTTCTCATCATATTGGCTCCTCCATCAATAAGCACCATCTCTTCTTCTGTCATCCAAGAACAATGTTTGTATGATTGATTCTTCCATTTCACATAAAACCTTTTGCCTTTTGTTTGGTTCTTATGGACGCCAATTATTGTCTCAATGCCATCTTCATCTGATGAATCAGATTCCTTTTTATTATAATTTTTTGATCTAACAGAATCTTCGTTATCACTTGAACTCTCACTTAAATCGTATTCTTCTTCTTCTGAAGATGATTGGTATTTAAAATTCTTTTTTCCGTCCCTAGGGGCATTTCTCCGAACTTTTTTGGCTCTTCTAGCTAAGCTAGACTCAAAACTTGTATCATCTCTATCAGTTGAATACTTTGTTAAATATGTTTCGTTTAAGCTAGGAGAAAAACTAATTCTTCTCTTCTCTCTTCTGGCTGCAATTGATAGATCCTCGTTGCTCATTCTTGATTAGACCAATGGATAAGATGACAGATTAATCGTATGAAAAAAAGGAGAAGTCTTGTTTTTAAGGTAAGATGTTTTCGTTATCACTGTTGACATCAGTTGTAACTCTTTTTCTCAGGATCAAGAAGATTGTCAAACCAATGGATGCGGTTCCTCCGGCTCCAATACCATATATGAGCAAGTTGTTCTCTGAGGAAAGTGTTGGTGACGGTGTGATAACACGTATGAACAAATCTTTGAAATCCAATGTGTTTCCATCAGAATCCTCTACTCTTATGCCACTCGCTGTTGTTCCTAATAGTTTAACTTCGAGATTATAACTTATGGCAATCAATGTTATATCGCGATTCAGAACAACACTTGCAAATTTTTCGGATATTGAAGTTTTTGATTTCTCCATTAACTGGACTTTAACAGATGATATTGTTTCCGAGATCGATGTAGTATTATCATCTAAATCAACCAAAAAATAGTCCTTGGTATTTGAATTCCTAATTCTCAGTGAACCATAAATGGAGTCTTTGAGAGGAATTGAGGCAGAATCTGTTGATGTAACAAGATTAATTCCATCTTGTGAATATTCGACTGAAGAAATATCTGCTTCGTAGCTTGTATCAATGATAATATTCGCTTCAAGAGCTTTTGAAAAATCAATATTCTTTGATGAATAGAATCCAGTTATGAAAGTGGATCCAGGAATATATTCCAAAGGAGCTGTGCTGGTGTATACTTGAAGATATCCAATTCCATTAGACGAAACCTTGAATGGACGGGAAGTGGTATATGAGAACATACCTTGGACAGATAAAGTAGATTGGTCCAGAACATTTATTTCAACGACAGGGAATTCAAGAGCAAAATCTGTTTCTGATGAAGAATCACTGAATACAATTAATCTATTTTTGGCAAAAAGACGTGTTATTGGTGCACCAAAAACATTTATCTTCATTGTTTCATTAATAATTATCCATAATTCATTTCTCTGAAATTGGAAATAATTAAAATCTGGGGAAATTGACATATATGCATCATTAACATAGTTAATAACAGGAAAAGTTGTGCAAGAAGGTGTACCAGATATTATCTCAAGGAAGTCGGATATATAGATACTTCCATTTGTGTTTGACAAAGATCTAAGATCTGATACCATTCTATCTATATTTAAGAACATAGTGTTAAAACCCTCATATGTTAATAATTCTACATTTTTCATATGTATTGAATCTAAATCAATAAACATGTCCGATCCATTTTGTTGTCCTGATTTCTTGAAAACAGCTTTGATTGACTCTAAATTTAGTGAAGATGGCATCTCTTGGAAATCAATACAGATTTCATTTTGAGATTGGCCTCTAATGGTGATATCTTTGTTATTCATTGAACTGGTGGAAATGTTAACCATTTCAGAACCAACAACCCAAATCTGGATTATATTATCAGTTGATTGTTGATTAATATAATTAATTCTACTTTCTATTGATGACTGATTAACAAAAGAGAAGCCAGTGGGGCAGAGGTTTTGGTATATATCATATTTTCCGAGACACAACAATCCTAATGGATTTGGTGTTGGTGGTATAGTAGTTGGATTTGGAGAAGCATTTGGTGTCTTCATTGGTGTTCTTTGGGGTGCTGGAGCTGTTGGCTCAGGGTTTGAACCCGAACCATCAAGAATTCTTGAGAAAAAGAAATTGACAATTGTTGAGATAATATCGTTGGCATTATGTAAAAATGAATCAAAAGAAGAATTATAATCATCAGTTAAAGATAGTTGTGAAAATGAGCTCAGAACCTGATTTAATTTTGATAAAGCCAACTCTGAGATGTTTCCAAAAACATCACCTAATGTACCATTTTCGCCTGTGATGAATGATTTAAATGCTTGCTCGGCATTTATAATCAAGAATTCACTTTCAGAAGTCCAACTAAAAAGATTTATTAGGCTGAACTCATCTATTTTTCGATTGAAATTAAAGAAAACTGTACTAGCATACTCTAAATTGATTTTGAATTGTGATCCATTTTTCATTATTAAATTTTCCAAGGAGTTAATTAAACTTTGGAACTCATATGTGCTGGATAAATTCATTAAATTCATAATGGGTTGAATCAAGAAATTTGTTGGGTAATCCAGAATAGGAGAAAATGATGTATCAAGTAAGGTATCACTGGGTTGAATTGATCCAAATCTATTAATGTACTTATGAGCTTTTGAAATAAATTCAGGGAAGATATCTGGTAATAAGATATCAATCTGCATGAGTAGGTTAACCATTCTATTTTTCATGCCTCCATTTGTAGTAACAATTCCATTCAAGGATGGAATAAACACAGATGTTAAAATATTCATCCATTCAACTGATTGATCAACTAAACCATAAATAATATTTAATATATCGTCTGATACGTTTGAGACAATACTCTGATTCTTTGTTTTTTCGACATAAATTTGTTTCAAATTGTTTGGTATCTTCTTATAAGACTCATAAATATTTGATCCAAATGTATCCATAACATCCGAAATGTTTTTTTCTCGGCCAATTGCCTTATTCAGTGTAGTAAAAAGCCCACTTAATGGCTCTAAACTCATATTGAAACACTCAAATAACTCAAAAAGTCTAACATTATATGGTGTTGTATTTATCTTATTCAATATCTTGGCCGATAATGAGCTATCGAACCCCAATGATTTAACAATTAAATTGATTGAATCTTCAAAAACAAATGAAATATTAATAACAGCATCAAAATAATCCTGTGAATCATAGCCAATGATATTAATAAACTCACCGAAGCTAATGTTGGGATTAAATAATGGTGAAAAATACTTTGCAGAGCCAAATGAAGAAAAGACAGATGATGGAAGTGAATCTCCTGTAAAGAAGATCTTGATATTTTCATAAATGGATAATATATCAATTATCTCTTGAGGCATATTTGAACTCTGATCAGAGCAAAACCGGAGGAGTCTGGTTTGGAAATTTCCATGTTTGCTTGATGTAAACAATTTTGAAATCAAGAAACTGGCTCCATTGATAAAATCAGAAAACACAAAATTTGCTAATATGGAAATCTTATTATCCAGTCCTTTTATTAATTGTTTATAACTGTGAATATAACTTGTGGATAGATTATTCAGGGACAAAATACTTAAACTTTGGTCAATAATTTCCATAAACTGCTGAGAATAGTCTGGCATTATATATGAAATGAAATCAATAATCCCTTTGGATTCATCATAAATACATTCAGAAAAAGAATCTAATATAGAGTAAATATGATTAAATGAAATACCAAAAAAATCAAGAACGGACTGAATAGTTGTTGATTCTGGAGAAAACAAGATTTCTCTGACAATACCAGCAATTTCGTTTTCATCAAAATCAAAAAGTTGTCCCCAAGTATCAATTAATTGTTGTTGTTCCAATAAAAATGTATAGAAAGCAGAATTACTATATGGTGAACCAAAAACATCCATAAACCTTATTGAAGAATTATATATAGTCGAATTATCAATGATTGAACAAAGTAGTGTAGAAAAATTACTATTGATTTGGATTAAGCCGAATTTGTCTTTAAGAGTTGTTAAAACCTTACTTATATTGGAATGTAATGATGGAAATGATGAATTTATGAAAGAATTAAGAATATCATATCTATAGAGAAAGCTATCGGTATCTGTTGAGGATATTATATTGATGGGCAATTGAAGAAGTTCAAAAACAGCATGAATTAAAGAGTTATCAATTCTTTCGAACACTCTTTGAAAAATCTCTTTTGAGTAATTAACAATGATTGGCATGCTAATATTCAAAAGTGATTCGCGGTTAATTAATTTCAAGCTTTCATTGAATAATGCATTAAATGAAGAATTCAAATCTGAATTCATAGATGATATCAAATCAATAAAATGATATTGACTATCTCTCATGTATTGAGAAAAGTTATTCATAATAATAAATAAATCATCCAATTCAAAACAAAACAAGTCAACAATATCTTCAATTGTGAAGCCAAAGTCAGAATTCTTAATGCTTTCCAAAACAAAATCAACAACTTCTCTAGTTGATTGGCTCATATTAAAAATGATTGAAATTTTATCATAATGATCTTGAACTATATAAGAAATATCTTCGAGAATTGTTTGATTAATACCAAATATGTTTGCAAGTTCAGAAAATGGTAATGATGAATTCAAAAATTTATATTTTTCTTCAAAACCAAATAATGTATGTCCATAATTTGTTGCACTTGATTTATTCAAATATGGAGAAAAGACGAAATCGAACAAAGTATATGGTATAACAAATGCTTTAGAGAACTTGGTCAATGATTCTCCTAAAAATGAACCCCCTCGAATAAAAATGTTCCCTCCATTTTCTGAATAGTATATATGGTGAAAGAGTCCAATTACATTGCTACAAAATTCTGAGATCACTGGTTCAAGAGTACTCACTAACAGTGTAAGAGTTTTGGATGCATTTGTTATGAGGCATGTCATTGTTTGATTAGATAAGCTTTCCAAATGAACAATTTTCAAAGTATTCTCAATAAAACTCATAAAAGGGGTTTTCAATTGATTACTAATCAAATCTAAAGATTGTCCCAGTAATAATTCATGATTTGTCAAAGATAATTGCAGTTTATCAATTAGGCTAAAGAAATTTGGGAAATCAAGCCCAAATCCATCAAAAACTTCTTTGATTTGAACATGATGAGGTGATATTGAGATCCGATCAAGTATCTCTTCAAATATGGTTGAATCATAACCCAAAAATTTAACAAAGGAGATGATGAAGTTCCTATTCTTAATTAGAGAATCAGTACAATTCTGAACTGATTCGTATGAGAAATTACTAATCAGATATAATAAATTTCCAAGAGTAATTGAAGAATTCAGAGAAGTTTTCAATCTTTGTTCATCTAAAGATAGATAATTTAACAACTCCACAGTATTCGTGGAAATGTTAATTCTATCAATAATTTCTCGATATTTGTAAAACTTGTTAATAAAACTACTCATTGGGATAGAATTTGGAATTTTGAGGTTATGTTCATATAATCGAGAGAATATATCTTCTCCATTTGTGCCAAACAAAAATCTATTAATGATTTCAGAAAGACTATCATAAACTGACTCTGCTAATTCATAACAAAAACAAACTACACTTTTATATGTTTGTTTGAAACTATTCCAAATTGAACCAAATAGATGAATATCATAAGTACGGAAGTTAATAAGATCATCAATCTGTGTGATTAAACTCATGAAAACTTCAGGCATATCCTGGGAAAAAAGCTTTGACAAATGACTAAACCGTATTCCTTCATTACCTAGAGCATTTGAAATCATATCGAATATACCCCAAAGATGATCAGCACTGAATCCTAAAGATGATGCAATACTCTTTACAGTAACACTATCAGGGTCGGAAATTATACTTTCAATCAATGAAGCAAGATTCTGTGATTGATATCCCATTGTTTGGAGTAATAGTAAGATATTGTCTTTCAATTTTGAGACATCTCCTATGATTACATCAACCTCATTTGAGGTCATATTGAATCCATTCATCATTAAGCTCTTGAGACTTGTATTTGAATTGAAGTTGGAAAAAAAGTCCGAAAAAAAGTCGCTATAATTAAGAAATACCTCATCAATAAAAGAATCTTCTTTCATTAATAACACTTTTGAACTAATTGATTGGAGAATTGAATTAAAATCAATCAACTTAAATGTTCTATAATAATATTGCTCCATTTCTTGGATTTCATTTTTGGCCCCATATAATGAATTGGCCTGAAAACTCTGAAGTGCAAAAAACTTGTCATCAATTATTGATTGGATCCCATGGTATATGCTGGTTTCAATATCAGAGCCTGGCTTTAAAATCGGTGTCTTGATCAATGGATTCTCTATTAAGGTTTCAAAAGTTAGTGATTTGTTGAAGTACATTAATAGTAAATCTAAAAGACTCCTTGTTGCATCCTGGGTAGATATTTCCGGCTTTTGAGTATTTATCTTTGAACTAATAGTTAATGAGCAATTTTCAAAAGTACCACTATTTGGTTGAGACATGATCATAAATGGGGAATCGACAAAACCACTCATTACTCCGGAAAATGTTAATGGGGTCGATTTAGAATCTGCAAGCTCTTTAATAATGGTCCATTTCCTTGTATGATTATCAGCAATTTCGTAATAACTTCCACTATTTGATGGAGAAAAGACACAAATGGGCTCAGAATGGTTATATAAAAGAGTGGCATTATAATGTGCAAAATCACTTCCTCCTGATATAAAATACTTGCACTCGTCTGGTATCATCATAATGGAAAAGTGTGCTGTGACATCGTTATATGAGCCAATTGAAACATAGCTTCCATAATTATTCTCAACATAGGCTACTTTATGATTATTGACCACATCACTAAATAAACCGAAGCCATCTTGTAGGTATAGTTGTGTTGACGAATTGTATACCACAAACCTGCCACTAATATTAATATTCACAGATGAAAAAGATTCAAATCCTATCTGGTACTCTTTGATCGTGGTAGTTTGCCCAATTAACTGACATTTGCAAAAAACTAAAAAAACATGGAACATTGAAAATGTTTAATTGGTTTTTGACTGTTTTTAGGCAGTTGCTTATTGAATTTATGGAAATCCCAAGAAATTTTAATAGGGCTCTTTTTACTGTTTTGAAATTTCAATCAAAAGTAGAATATAAATGAAAATTGAGAGAGCTCATGATAGATTTATATCAAATTGAAAATAAAAGTGACAAAATCTTTTCTTTGCTTTATTGGGAGCGAAAAGTGAAAAAATATTCAAAATGCCAAGGTTTTATGGTTCAATATCATCGGATTCACTAACGATTTTTGCTCCTGCTTTCTTCATGATTAAGAAAATTGTTAAACCTATCGATGCTGTTCCTCCTGCGCCTATTCCATAGATCAGAAGGTTATTTTCAGGGAGAGGGGTTGGGGTAATAACTCTGATGAATAAGCTTCTAAAGTCAATGGGGTTTCCATTTGAATCAACAACACTGATATAATTGGCTATAGTACCTAAAAGCTTAACTTCAAGATTATAAGTGGTCGCAATAAGAGTGATGTTATGATTAAGAGATGTATGAGCAAATCTCTCGGAAATATGAGTACTTGACTTTTCCATTAAAATTATCTTAGCCAGTGAAGTTGCTTCTGATATTGATGTTATATTCTCTTCAAGATCAATTAATAAATAACCATTCATGTTTCCATTTCGGATTTTAATTGATCCGATAATAATTTCTTTGAGAGAGATATTTGAATAGGCATTTGATAGTGTTGAAAGAATGATACCTTCAGATGTATATTTAACGGAAGAAATGATGGTTTCATAACTAGCATCAATAATAATATTTGAATCAAGTGCTTTGGAAAAATCAATATATTGAGTTGAATCATATCCGGTTATGAAAGTTGATCCATATGATTACTCAAATGGAACCTTTGAGAAGTATTTAAGATAACTAATACCTGAAGTCGAGAGTTTATATGGACAAGAAGTATCATCAGAATAACTGCCTTGAACTGTTAATGTTGTTTGATCTTGTAAACTGATTTCAACAACAGGAAAACTAAACTTTGGATTAACATCATAAGAAGAATCACCTGTAATAAAAAGTTGATCTTTTCCAAAAATCTTTGTTGTTGGGGCTCCAAATACATTGATTTTAAGGTTTGCATCAGCAATAATCCATAATTCATTCCTTTGGAATTGATACTGGTTGATCTCTGGAGAAATTGATAAAAAGGCATTTGGATTATAGTTGATTAATGGATAGTCTGATCCAGAGGGTAATCCAGGTAAAATTTCAAGTGATGTTGAAATATTGAGAAAGCTCATTCTAGACAACGATCGTAAATCAGACACCATGTTGTTGGCAGATATAATAAAACCATTAGCTCCTTCGGCTGACAACATTTCAACTTCTTTCATGTAAACATTATTAATTAGTATCGACATGACTTGTTGACCAATTTGTTTTGAATCTTTAAACACCGCTCGAATTGATTCAAGGGTAAGTGATGATGGGAATTCATTAAAGTCAATGACAATTTCATTACTTGGTGTTCCTCGAATAATGAGATCCTTTCCTGTCATTGAATTTAATGAAATATTAACTTGATCACTTCCAACAACAAATATGTGAATGGAGGCGACATAATTTTCATGAATACTCCGTAAAGAGCTTTCTATCAATGATTGATTGACAAAAGTGAAGCCTGGTGGGCATTGACTTTGATATAAGTTTGATTTACCAAAACAAAGCATTCCTAATGGATTTGGGGTTGGAGGGATGGCAGTTGCAGTAGGAGTTGGATTTGGTGTTTTGAATGGTGTTCTTAATGGCGGGGCCACTGTTATTGTTGGCTGGGGTGTAATAATGAGCTTTCCGTAAAGAAAACGGAAAACCAACCTTAAAAATGTTTTACTATCATCCAAAAATGCATTTAATGTGGTATAATAATTATCGAACGAACTGAAAGTTGATGTGGATAGCTGCGAAAAAGAATCTAAAACATTTTGGAACAATTCTAACGATTCCTCAGAAATATTTCCAAGCAATTCCCCAACGGTGGAACTACCTTCTTTTATGAACAGTTGCAAAGTATGTTCTGCATTCACCAACTGTTGAATATTCTCTGAACTCCATTCGAATAAATTCATTAAATTATAGTTTTGAATTGTTCCAAAGATATTTATAAATATAAGTTCTGCGTATTCGGGATTAATATTGAATAGTGGTGCTTTTTCGACAATAATGCTCTTTAGGCAATTAACTATATACTGCATTTCCGAAATATTAGAAACATTTAATATTGACATAATGGGCTCCAATAAAACATTAGACGGGTAATTTTCAAAATTATTACCAGAAATGTCATGAATTGTATCACTCATTTGTATTGATCTTAATTTTTTGCCAAATAAATGTAATTTCTGTATACTCACTGGCATATATGAAGAGTATATGACATCAGTATTAAGAAGTAAGTGAACAAATCTGTTCTTAAAGCCATTGTTCTTGGAAACCATGTTCTGAATCGGAGCAATGACCAAATGAAATGCATTATAACCCCAATCAAAACACATATTTATAACTTTTTGAGGAAGAGCAAATAAATCATGAGCTAATTCTATATTCAAACTCAAATTTGCCATTCTGTTATTCATTACCTGCTCATATGTATGTGGAATTCTCTCAAATAATGTTATAACACTAGAATCAATAATGGATAAAACTTGGGATATTGAAGAATTTGAGCTCAAAGTCATCCTCAATACATCAAAGAAACTCAAAAGGGATGAAACATTCATATTAAAGCACATGAATACTTCACTTATTTTAATATTAAATGGCTCAGTAATAATATGTTCAATGGTTTTGGATGATTTTGGTAAATCAAATCCTAATGTTTTCATCAAGATCAAAATCATATCTTCAAGAGCAATGATTTCATTAATAAAAGTTTGGAAATATTCTTGAGAATTGCCTCCAAATACATTAATGAAATCTCCAAAAGAAATGTTCATATTAAACAAAGATGAATAATTGCTGCTGGTTAATACATCATAGCCTAGTAATGGGATTATATCAGATGGAAGAGATTCATGTTTAAAGAAATCGCTTATTTTTTCAACAATTTGGATAGAATCTTTTAATACCTGAGGCAATTGTGATTTCGGATTGAGACAAAAGCTATATAATCTTTTATTAAAACCACCGTTACTATTATTCAAAAACAGACTTGACAGCATTAAATGAGAAGTATCAACAAATTCAAATATAATGTTGGAAATAAATGAAGATAGGTTTGTTTGAATAACGGATAAAAGCTGAGAATAATTAATAATGAAATCAGATGTTATATCATTGAGAGACAAAATACCAATACTCATATTTAATATATCAATAAATTGTTGCGATATTGGTGGTATGATACTACCCACAAAATCAATAATACCCAAAGAATCATCTGTTAATGAAGCACCTAATGAATCAACAGCATTAAACAAATGGGAATATGAACCTCCAATAAATTCTAAAACAGATTTGAGGGTAGTTGTATTAGGAGAATAGAAAATTTCTTGAGATATTTCATAGAACTCTTTCCCATCATAGCCAAACAAATCTAAAACAGAAGAAATTAAATTCTTATACTGTGATAAAAAAGAGTAGGTCCCTGGTTCAAAAATATTGGGCTCTCCAAAGATATCAAAAAATGTTACTGATGTATTGTATGTAATGGAATCATTCAGATATACTCCCATTATACTAGAAATATTCTTATTATCTCGACACAATTCCATTTTACCTTTGATTGTTGTTAGCAAGCCATCAATTGTGGAATAAAATGATGGAGAAGTATTATTGATTAAAACAGATAATGTATCAAATCTTTCTAAGAACGTTTGCGAATGAGTTGATTCAGTCATTTTAATAGGTATTTTGATTACTTCAAACAGAATATGAACAAATGATGACAATATTTCTCCAATAATCCCCTTGATTATTATTTTCGATTGATTCAAAATAATTGGAATACTACCATTGACGAATGATTGGTGATTAATAAGTTTCAAACTTTCTTGCTTTAAAATAATCATTGATTCATTGAGCTCTGGATTGATTGAAATTAGTATTTCCTCAAAATTGAATTGATGGTCGTTCATATACCTTCCCACATTATCAATGATGGTAAAAATTCTATTCATATCCATGTTAAATATTTGAAACAAATCGCTTATTGAAAAGCTGAAATCTGATTGATTCACCTTCAACAAAAATGATTCAACAAACTCTGGGGAAGATTGACTCATATTGAAAAAATCAAAAAATATATCATAATTATCTTGGATAATGAATGATATTTCTTCCAAAAATGTTTGATTGATTCCAATGATAGTGAAAACCTCTGAGATTGATGATGTGGAATTAATCTGAGAGAATTTTGCCTCTAAACCAAAAAATGGGTGTCCACCATATGAATACGACTGATTATGATGTGAAGGGAAAACAATATCAAATAAAGTATATGGAATAATCAAAGAAGGTGATAATGTGGAGATTGGTTCTCCAATGAAAGAACCGGCTCTAATAAATAAACTTCCCTCGTTACCTGAATAATACATATGATGTAATAAACCTATAACATTTGATATGAATTCTGTTACTGAGGGCTCGATAGTGCTGATAATGGTTTTCAATATTTGGAACATTTTGGATAAGCATGGAAGCAATGCTTCATTAGAGAAATCTTCCAAGTATAAAATTCTAACAGCATTGTTAATGCAACTTATTAATGGTGCCTTCAATTGTAAGTTTATTCTATCCAATGATTGTTCAATAGTAAGTCCATCGGTTAATAGAGCACCTCCCATGCTGTCTACTAGGGTATATAAATTGGAAAAACTAATGTTAAAGCACTCAAAAACTTGTTTAAAACTAACATGATATAGTGAAGAAGATGCACTGTTGATTACAACTAAGAATGAAGAAGATTGATATCCCATAAACTTAACAATGGAGCATATTAAATCTGTGTTATTGATTAATACCCCAGAAAAGCTGTTAACTAAATCATCTGTAGAATTGCCAAAAATAAATAAAGTCTCCAATGGTTATTGTTGAATTCAGAAGTCTTAATAATTGGTTGGAACCAGTATTATCAATGCTAAGGGCGCTTTTGGTAATGGCCGATGTGTTTATTCTTTTGAAAACAGACCTAATGCTAACAATTTCTTTAATAAAACCACCCATTGGTATGGAATCTGGAATGTTTAAGTTGTGATCATATAATCTTGTTACAATATCATCTCCATTAGATCCAAACAGAAAGCGATCAACATACTGTGAAAGCTTATTATATATTGTCTCTGCTAAACTAAATGAATATTTGATTGTTTTCTGATATATATTCTTTCCTTTATTAAATATGTGACCAAAAGCACTTGTATCATAGGTTTGGAAAGTAATAATATCATATAAAGTGGCAATAAGGCTCTGAACCATTTCAGACATGTCTGGAGAAAACAATGGCCCAATCTCGCTTATTTTAATACCACTGCTGCTAAATGCTTTTGAAGCAACATCAAAAAGATTCCAAATTGTTTCTAAATTGAATCCTAAAGATAATGTAATTGTTTTGATTGTAACAGAATTTGGATCAGAAATAATTTGTTCAATCAAAGGGGCAAAATTCATTGATTTATAGCCTAATGTTTGTAATAGAAGCAAAACATTATCCTTGTAAAAAGAGATATTACTAATCACCAAATCAATCTCGTTTGATGTCATATTAAACCCATATTGAAGAAAATCATGGAAACTCATATTGGAATTGAGGTTTTTGACAAAGTTGCTAATGATATCTTTGCTATATTCAAATACATCTTCAATAAATGGATCATCTTTCAATAATGACAATTTTGAATTAAAATCAAGCAAAAAGGCACTAATGTCAATCAAATTAAATGTTTCATATAAATACTCAGTAACATCTTGGTTCATGTTATTCAAACCAAATAAAGAGTTCTCCCTAAAACTTATAAGATCATAAAACTTTTCATCCAAAATGGATTTGATTCCATGGAAAAACTTAGATGATTCATTTGATGATTTCCTTAAAAATGGTGTCTGGATAATGGGACTTGCAATCAGAGATTCAAATGTAAGGGTTTGGTTAAAATACATAGCAAATAACTCTATTATGCTCTTTGTTGCATCTTTTGCAGAAATTGATGGTCTTTCGGAACTCTGGTGAGAACTGATTGTGATGATTGCTTTATCAAATGAATTTATGTTTGGTTGGTTCATTATCATATAAGGTCCACTTAAATTTCCCTCCTTCTTTCCTGTGAAAGTGAACGGAGTCACCTTAGAATCAGCAATATCTTCAATAAAATTCCACTTTAGAGTCTGATTATCGTTTAGAGAGTAGAAACTTCCATTTTATAAAGAAGAAAAGAAGCATGTTGGTTCAGTATGGTTGCACAAAATGCTTGAATCATATGATGAAAACTCTGTGTTTCCTGATACAAAATACTTACACTCATCTGGGATGAGCATTATGCTAAATGTAACATTGACTGCACTATAAGACCCGATTGTCACAAAACTCCCTACATCATTCTCGATATAAACAGATTTATGGTTGCTCACAAAGTCACTGAATAAATCTTTTTCGTCTTGTAAAAAGAGCTGAGATGACGCCCCAAAAACCACAAACTTACCACTAATATTAATTTCCTTTGTAGAAAAAGCACTGAATTCAAGATCATATTTTTTATAAGTTGGCTTTGTTCCAAATACTGGCAACTGCAGGTAACAAAGAGGAGTAATATCATTCTGAGTATTTTGTTAATTCTCAAATTTATTTTCAAATAAACACGTTTTCTTTTCAAAAATTATTATCAGAATGTTTTTGTAAACCTTGAGCAGTTTTCAATTAAACTCTTTTTACTTTTTGATAGAGTTATAGTTCATCTTATATATATTTGTAATTCTATCACCCCAAAATAACCGAAATGTGACATTATTATGAGTGGCAGAGTAAAACAGGATGGCAATTACAGTAAACACTTCCTCAACTATGTAAATTCCATGAGATCTCGTGTAACTGAAACATCTAATAGTTCGATAGCAAAACAGAAATGCATTATCAATGCAATCTTGTCCAAAACATCATAGAGAAATTGTTAATAAATTGTCACTTTTTTGGTTATTTATCGATTTGTAAATTGGAAAGATCATCTTGTGGTGATTTAATTGGTTAAGCTTTATATATTTGTGAAGGATTTTATAATTTTCTTAATTATTTTCACAATTTGAGATTATTTCATTCAATTACATTCCGGTTTCTTTTAATATTTTGTATTATACTAAATTGAAAAAGAACAAACTCAAATATCAATTTTGTTAACTATCTCAGATTTGTATTGAGGCATTAATAATAACGGATTTAATGAATAGGGCAAGCTCTGATATAGGCATTGTCCTTTCTTGTGATTGTATTAAATTTTTGTGTGAGGAAAATCCGAACTTAAAACAGTTTATTCAGAGTTACATTAGAGCTATTGGTGGAGAACACTATATTATTCTTGAAGATAAAGATCTTACTGAAGACTATTATGTTGCTTCAACAAGCTTTGAAAATTTAGATATTAACAGAACAGAGCTAGCTCAAAGGATTTTTAGCGCCTTTGAGATAACATGGGTTGAGATTGCTAAAAATTCCATTGTTTCTGGGTTAAATGGAACATATTATTGTTTGTCGATACCTTTGGATGTAGACAAACAGAGGAAAAGGGTATTTTTGATAGTATTTAATCAAATGACAGAAGTGATTGATTCAATTATCAAACAGATTGAGATGGTTTTGGAAAATTATTTCAAGGATTATGAATTTGATGTTCACTACGAAATATTGAAAACTCAACAGATTTCCGAATCAGAATTAATCAATTTGGGCAAAAGATCTTTTTCTGTTGCTGCCTACCACCCCTCGGCTTCCTTTTTCAATATGTTTTGTATGTTTGTATCAAGTGGAATAGCTCCATCTATTGGAATTAATTCCACCAAGTTATTTAGGTTTTTGGTACAAGTAAGGAAAAACTATCATAATGTTCCATATCATAACTGGTATCATGCATTAGATGCGACTCAATTTGTGTTTTCCCTGATATCAAATACAAATATAAGAGAAATGTTGCTTCCTGAAGAAGTTTTTGGTTTGCTATTAGCTACAGTCTGCCATGATATAGACCATGATGGACTCAACAATAAGTTTCAAAGGAATTCTAATTCGCTTTTCTCTCAACTATCTTTAAATTTACCTCCACTTGAGCACCATCATGCAAGTATGGCATTTGACCTATCTAGAGATTTATTAGACGGCAACGCACACAATAGCTCCATTACCAAATATATGATACAATGTATTATGGCCACTGATATGGAAGCTCATAATCAGTTTTTAACCGATTTTAAGACTGTTATGGAGGGATTTGATAAATCTAATGATTCACATAGGATACTTTTGGGGCAAATATCCATCAAAGGTGCTGATCTATCAAACACAGTTAGAGATTTTGAAGAAGCTATGAGGCTATCAAAGTGTTTAATGAATGAGTACTTTATCCAAGGAGATCTAGAAAAACAAAAAGGACTTCCTGTGAGCCCCTATTGCAATAGAGATGACAATACACCATTATGCGTTGGCCAAATTGGGTTCTATACATATGTAGCCGACCCCCTAATGAATCAAATTCATTGCTTCTTCAAAACACTAACAGAGAATCATGACCAATTCAAGAAGAACCTTCAGAAGTGGACAGACATGAAAGATAACCAGTCTAGATAGAAATAACATAAAATTTTGATAAATATTCTATTGAAAAAGTGGCAAAAAAATTTCAGAAAAAGTAATGTCACGTTCTGATTACAGCGAAGCACCTGCAATTGGAGCAGCAATTGATGCAAATACTAAAAGTTATGATAGAATTTATGGAATGTTATTGGGGATTCGTGTTCATGTAAGTAGAATTTCTAATAGCCCAACAATTAGGAATTTTTCTGAAAAAAATTATTACGAATATGAAAAGATTGATATTCCGCGAGAAGGGAATAATTTTACTCCTGGGCACAAAGGAAATTATGATTATAAGTTTAAAACATATCAGCCTCATGTATATAGAGCACTGAGACATTTTTTCGGTGTAACTGATGTGGAATATCTTGTTTCTTTAACTACCGACTATATGATGTCTGAATTAAAAACTATTGGACGAAGTTCAGCAATGTTTTATTTCACATGGGATGGAAGGTATGTTATTAAGACTCAAACGACTGAAGAGTTCAAAGTTTTGCAAAGAATACTTCCTCAATATTATGAGCACGTAACTAACCACCCTGATACGCTTGTATGTCAGTTTTATGGTGCCTATAGATCCCAAACATCCATTGGTAGAAAAATACACTTTGTTGTAATGAACAATATTTTTCCAATAGGTTATCAAATTCATTATAAATTCGATCTTAAAGGCTCTGTAATCAATAGATTTGTTGAAGAATCTAAAAGGAATCGTCCCGGTTCTACATGGAAAGAAGCTGAATTTTCTGAAAAACGCTATATGAATGTTGGACCAAGGGATTGGGCTTTGTTAAAAGCACAGTTATTAGACGACACAAAGTTTTTGGCTTTAGCTGGAGTTATGGACTACTCGCTTCTTGTTGGAATACATAGATTCGATTCGGCATCACAAATCCTGCATCCTGCAAAAGGAGAAAGGATTCAGCTTTGGACATTGTTTGTTCCTGACAGATCATCTTATTTCCAATATGATGGTAATACTGTTATTGTAAGAAAGAGAGAAGAAAAAGGGGGTAAAAGGAGTAAAAGAGCTGATATTGAACCAGCAAGCAAAGATGTACTTACATCCAAGCGTTCCTTTGCGCAAGCCGCTGTAATGCCATATCAAACAAGTGAGAGCTCAAAGCTCCTATCTTTTTGTGGAGGACTGAGGGGAAGTAATGAAAATGATGAGCCAATATCTGAGATCTACTTTTTAGGAATAATTGATTTTCTCCAGGATTATGGTGCTCGAAAATCTTTTGAACATTACATGAAATCGATTATTCATAACAAAGATGAAATGAGCTGTGTCCCTCCTGATAGATATGCATCAAGAATGTTTGAGTTTTTGTGTCGAACAATTGGTCCTAGTCAGCCCTTGCCTCCTGAAAGAGAACAACTCATGCTTAGAAGGAGACAGATATTAACACAAATGGCCACACCTGACTATGCCAACACAATGAGACCTGGCATCGCCCCACATCCATTAGCTCAGGTGGAAAAGGAATCAAAGAAAAAGAAAAATAAAAAGCATCGCCGCAAAACCCATAATGATACAATTACAACTGAATCAAGAATGGATGGAATTCAAACTCTTACCCCACAAAAAATCAAACTTTCAGAGCTGATAGATTCGACAGCTAAACTGATTGAATCTTCAGATGATGTACTAAATAACTCTGAGCTACCACAACCCCCCGAAAAAAATGAAACAACAGAAGCCAAAATGGAACCTGAAGCCCCACAAACATCAGAGAAGATTATTGACCCAATACCTGAACTAAATGAGGTTTCTCCTCAGATCATTAATGATGACCCTCAAAAAGAAAGTGTTTCTGAATTACCCAGTCAAGGTTGCTCAGATTCTCCCCAAGAGATAACATCAAATACAAACAATGTTGACAATACAAATACTGAATTGCAATAGAAATAAATAGTATTGAAATGGTTTAGTTTTATTGAAATGTCGAAGGAAAAGGGGCTTCTAGATGATGCTAATAAAGCCATTTCTTCGATTACAAGACCTCCTAGAGCTAGATATAACATTAAAAACCTTAGTGACATTAAAATATTCGGAACAGATGTGATAATTAACCGGTTTCCTGTTTCATTTGTTAATTCAAAAGGAGTTAGCATTGTTGGGTCTTTTTATCCTGCTACTAACTATCCATCACCTGATGGTAATTCATGTGTTGTTTATCTTCATGGAAACGTTGGATCACAGATCGAAGGGAGATTTCTTGTTCAATATCTAGCCACAAGGGGTGTTTCTGTGTATTGTTTCGATTTTTCTGGAAGTGGTTTATCTGGAGGTGAATTCGTTACTCTTGGTTTCAATGAAAAAATGGATGTATTAGACGCTATGACCTTTTTATATAAGTCTTTTTCCATCAGCAAAGTTGTTGTATGGGGAAGGTCAATGGGAGCTGCTACTGCCATTTTGGCTGCTCCTTTGTTGAATAACTGTGTGGGAATAGTGGCTGACAGTCCCTATTGTTCAATTTCGGAACTTTTTTCGAATGTTGCAGAAAAGGCTCAAATACCTGGAGCTGTACAGCCAATTGCCTCATGGTGGGTGAAAAAGCAAGTTAGCAAAGCCATCGGAGAAGATATATCTAGTATATCACCTGAAGATGTTGCTGCTAGTTTATCGATACCAATAATCATTGGTCATGCTGCTGAAGATTCTTTCATACCATATCATCATGCAAAGAGGATATATGAGAAGTACAATTCTGAAGATAAACAAATAATTGCCTTACCAGGCGATCACAATAGTTCAAGAGAAAAGGAGTTTCTTTATCACTGCTTTGAGTTTGTATTCAGGGTGTTCCAACTTGACCAGTCAATTTCTTTGGAGAACATTGAATCATCAAAGAATTCCATTCATTTCAAAACTTTTGAACAAATGGTATCCTCATCATAGCTGCGGTATATTATCAATATCGCAATTTAACATCTGCCTACATAAGTAATTTGAATCACCTAGTAGTTTAATTATTTGATCTGCATTTACATAATTAACAAATCTTTCTTTGGGTATTTTCATATCATCAACGCCAAACTGATCGAAAATTTCGCTTACTATGGGTTCGGCAGGAAATGTATGACCTTTTAATTCGAAAATCTTTAGTGATTCTTTTAAAAAGAATCCAATTTCATATGATGATAAGAACCCATTTTTCCTGATATCGAATGCGGAAAAAAAGAACGAGTTTGACCAGACCTGACCAATGTTGTCCCAACTAGCTCGAAATCTGACATACCAATCAAATCCTGGTCCTTTTTCACCACTTGCAGCATCAATTAAAGATTCTGCAAAAGTCCTTGTGAGCTTGATTGTGCTTATCGAAAGGAGATCTTCACTATCAAGCATACCATCATCATTTTCATCAAGATATTGAAATTCTTTAATCAGTTGGAAAATTGATTTTTGGCCGAATATGCTTTTTGATTCACCTCTCTCTTTATCAGCAAAAAACTGAATCAATTGGAAATACAATGGTTGCTGGAATAGAATCTCAATAGATATTGATCCGGTTTGCAGTGGATCAACCACATTAAATATTAAACAGCAAATGGCTGATACATAATCATCATAAATTGCCTTCGTGAACTCGCATATGTCATTGCTAAATACAATATCTTGACAATAAAAAACAACATACTCTCGAAAAGATGATGCTGATATATACCCGGAATTATCAACATCTCGTCCTAAAATATTATTTATATGAGAACCAGTATGAGATACTAATAAAAGATAAGAAAACAAGCTCTCATAGAATATATTATTACTAGAATTGCCTCCAATTTTTTGGAATAGCTTAGCTGACAAAATCTTCCTAATATTCTCAGGCCACTCTTCTCTCAGTTTCATATATTGTTGGTACCTCATTACCTTGTTAGATGATTTGATACCTAAGGATGGTAAACTTGATGATGATTTTTGTTGTCGATCAAAACTATTTCTGAGATCCAAGACATCTTTTTCTGTTGGCAAATGATCCGATATTGATTTTAACGATTTGTTCCGTATGTACTGAACAAAATTTCTAGAAATCGGCTGATCAGGCAAAAACGAATAGAAAAAGGCTGGAATAGAGCTCATAACCTCATAATAATTTTGCTTTATCGATACAAATTCATCTAATACCCCAATGTCCCCTTTTTTATCCAAAAATTTTAGAACTTCATTATCATCAAGGAACGTTTTCATTTAAATAATGCATGGTGATTGTTTATTCATTGGCATAGTCATGTATTTCCCTGTTACTTACGTATTCATCAGAGTGGCTTCCAAAGTCATCCCTTTTTATCATGATTGCAAAATAACATATGATGGCAAGAGTGATTAAACAAATTATGACCCCAAATATGATTTCAAACAATACCCACACACTTGTTCCTTGATTTTGAGAGTTATTTGTTTGGGTTAGAGTGGGATTGTTAGTTTGTTCAAGTGTCGGAGATGGAAGATTCTTCAAATCAAGGTCATAATGGATGTATTGAACCTCTTTTATTAATATGAGCAATGGAATCATAATACAACCAATAAGTAAATGTTAATTTTGTTGTTTAACAAATTTGTGATAATTCTTAAGGGTTTTTATTGTGGTTTGAGACCGTTTTTTCTAAACGTAACATTAATTTTTGAGACAATCTAGGAGGTAAATGGTTCTCTGAGTTAGGACGTTTTTTCTATCTCAATTCTATATCCATATGAGTCATCAACTAAAACCATTGGATTATCAAGCCGAAATGTAGTGAGAATGGGACATAAATTTTACATTGCATTGTTACATAAATCTCGTGAGTGAATATATTCAGAGGTGATATTGATGGTGTTGTTCCCATAGTATTAATTGGTGATTGAGATGGTGTTGTTCCTATAGTATTAATTGGTGATTGAGATGGTGTTTTAGCAATAGTAATGTCAAATGATTTCCTAAATAGAGGAATATCTGCATTACATAGTTGAGAATTGAAAAACTCAATTTGATATGTTTGACATATTGTTAAGGAATTATTGATTCCTGTTGGTTTAAATTCGCTGTGAGATATCAAACAATGTGAAACTGCAATTGTCCCTGAATAGACTGAAAAGAGAGTATCCAGGTTCCTTTGAAGAACACAATAGTGAACTGTGAATTTCCCATTAACCCTAACAACAGAGTATTTAGCTGGGCTATTGTTATGGATTATGTTCGCGAATGATAATACCCCTGTGTTGGTATGGAAGTATAAGGAAATAAATTTTGATGCATAATTATCAGAAAAAGTACAAAATGAACTTGAAAATGATGATGGAAGAGAAATTCCAATACTTGCCCTCTCTTCGGCAATATTCATTGAGCTGTTTGATTTATCAATAATCTGATTTCCATTGTATAACCTTATTGGATAAATACCATTTGGTGAATCCGAACAAGATGATATAGAGAGATATTCCATTTGATTGACATTTGTTGCTTGAAATAGAGCGAAATGGTCTTCAGAGAGAGCAGAACACATATTAGCACAAATCATACTTAATACCGCATTAGCGGCTTTGAAAAATATAGCTCCTCCAATTTTTTGGCATTTGCATTTATAAAACATAGAGAGAGATACTAATATTGAGTAACTTTCGACAGAAACAAGAATCACTCCTCCATCTTCATTAAATATGGTCATTCGAGAGAAGAAACAATTTGATATATCGATGTTGTTGATTTGAAAAAATGACCTTCCTAATTCAATATTCTCATAAAGGCATCCATTGCTAGATATGAATATATCATTTTTTATACCTTTCATCATAAATAACTCTGAATTTTTGCTTGATCTGATTGAAAACAAATGATATATCACTTTAGAACAACTGGAAAACACCATAAAAATCTTTCTAATTAAACTATTTCGTTTTCTATCTTTAATCTGCCCCAATATGAAGGTATTAAGAATTGGTTTCATCACAGAAAATACTCCTTCCATATCATTATGAATAAAAAAACCAATAAATATAATAATTATCAAAACACCCAGAAAAATAGTTGAATCATGTGAGGAAAATCTCAAAATCTTCCCCAATTTCAATTGATTTTTGCTTGAATGATTCATGATGGTCATTCCACAAAAAATTGTGATAACAATTTGAAACAATGTATTTGATTATTCTTTTCAAAGTTAATCACATCTGATTTGTAAAATGAGCATTGAGTTATATCATGAATTTTATTATTAAAACATGAATTAGTTCTTTTAAAAATAACATTACAAAATGCTTGAATGGTATAAATGTGATGATGTATCAATGCTTATATGTTACTTAAGTGATGCCATCTCGTAAAGGAATTATTGATTCCTGTTGATTGAAAATCGCTGTGAGATATCAAACTAGGGATGTCACTTATTTTGTGTTTTGAGGGATTAATTTTTAGAATTTTGAGGCAAAATCAGTTAATTCTCATCCAATTTTTGTCCCTGAATGTGATTCTTCATCTTATTTTAATCCCTTATGGTATTTGGTCGTTTCCCCTATGTAAATTGCATCAAAAGCATGAAAGATAGTAATATACTGAACAAAACGAAAAATAAATCCTAAATAATAAAGTCAATACTATTCTCATTAATACAGAGCATTGCCTCTGTTTTTATTAGGAGGGAAAAGAGAATGAGGCTTATTAAAGGGAGATATGAAGAAGCCAAAACCATTTGGGGCTGCTTAATGAAAAACACCTTTGATCCGATTCATGGAGTACCTCCAATCTCTGAATATACACCTTTTAGCGGTGGCAAGAATTGCGAATCATTGGATAGTTTTTTGTTGAGAAGGCTCAAATATTCTAGATTTTTTCTGTGATGCAAACATGAATTGTATCCCTGAAATAAAGCCATGGTTATAATACATGGTATGAGGATCAGCGAAAAGCTTACCATTGATTCAACAAAAATCTGCTGGACTGGATTTGAGAGTTGTAATTATAAAATAGTGTTGATGTTTTCGTCTTTGTGTGATTTTTCGAAGAATAGTCGATTAAAAACTAATTCCTACTTTGATCAATTTTCATTATTTAAGATATTGAGGAATTTCAACTACTAATAGTTGATTAATCAGATTTTCAAGAACATGAGGAGTAATAAGAGTCCATTTGGGTTTAAAAATCTATTATAGTCAAAGATCATTGAATATTCCTTTCTTATACAAAATCCTTTTTACCAAGATGATTAAGCCATCTTTTCCAACAAAATTCGATATCTAAATGCAAATGAACGGCCAAAATTTGTGATAAATATGGTTAATCCTTAGTCCCATTTCATAAGTCTCCCAGATTAACCAAAAATATTTGTTGAGGGGAGTACTGGCATCCCTAGAATAATCATCATATAAAGGTAACTCCTTGGTATAGATTATACATTGGATATCCCAAACAAGACATGCAATTTGCCAGTTTGGTTCTTATTGAGTACTTTATTTAGTATTTATGTTTGAAGATATTGTGCGTGACTTCAAACCTCAAATCGAGCTTGTAAAGCATTCTTTTGATTCTCAGAAGAAAGTAAGGAAATATTATGAGGTTGTTGAAGCCTATATTAGTGTTTTCGGTCATATATATAATTATATTTTCGATGATCTTTTTAACTCACCTGGAATGGAAGAAGAACACTACAATTATATCAAAAGCCTTGGAATCAAAATAAAGAATGAAAAAATTCCTTATATGTTATCTATCAGAGGATTAAGAAACGGTTTCAACACAGATTGTCTCAATTCATTGAAAAGTAAACTTATTGATTCCGTGTTCATATATCCTTTGAAAAAATCGTTGCAATTATTGAACTATGATTTTAAATTCATTTTTTCAAGCCCATATGGTTATTATTCATTTGTTTATTATTCATTAAGGACCACATCGGTAAAGCCAGAAATCAGGGACAAGATCAAGAAAGTCCAACGATTCATTTGTGATATGTATTTGAATAGTGAATTGTATTGTTTTCCTTTCATGTCTTTTGCAGAGCAATTTTTTTTTGCATTTCGAAAATCAACAAAAATATGTGTGAATAACTTTTTAAGCCTCATATTAGCATACATTCCCAAATACCAGCTCCATGATGGAAATAAAGAAGAAAAAATTATTCGTCTAATCGATTTAGAAAATGGGATTCAAATCAGATTTTTGAACAAGAAAGAAGGTATTAACAATGGAATGAAGATTGTTGCCGTGTTTAACAACTCTAGTTTTGAATGGTATTATAAATCATTTCATTTGTCAGCAATTGCCAAGAAGAAAGATCATCAAGTTAGAAAAGATTCATCAGATTTTTTGAGTATGATATCATTTTCTTCGACTCCATTCAAAAATAGTCATACAACAATGCCCATTTTTGGTCTTAATCAAGCATTCATTAATTTCCGAGAGCCTCTATTATATGTCATTCTTTATGGATTGGGTTTTGGTCCATTTACATTTTTCCACATAAATCTATTTGCTATTGGGGGCTTTTTTATTGTTTCTAAAGGCTTATCTGATCATGATTTATGGAGCGTTTTTATTAAAAAAAATGGAATTCAAAAACTGAATGAGAAACATCGATCGTGTTTGGCAGAGAAAATTCTTGAAATATCCATTCTTTCATCTTCATTTGGTTTACATGACTTACACACTAACAATGTTATGATTAAAATAGATGGTGATGATGTAAGTCTTAAAATTATTGATTTTGCATATTGTGATGACAATCTAACTGTTCCTTCAATAATAACATTAAAGGAATCTTTTTACCCATTGATCAAAATTCTCAGAGATGGTAGTTTAAAAGATATGATCAATTTCAATCATGACCATTCATATCTTCGTTTTCTTTCTCCTCAAGATTATGAAAGCATTTTCATAGACTGGAAGTTACATTGTTGCAATGCATTAGAATCATTGAAAAACAGGATCAATGGGATTATTAACAAACAATCAATCATGCTTTATTATGACGAAAAAGTTGGAAATTGTCCATTGCATGAATTACTTACAGGAAGCAGCGAATTTTCTATGAATTCATTTTCAAATTTTGCTGATTTTGTTTTATATCAAGCAAATTTCATTAGAACAACAATGGAAACCACCATCATTCAAAAAGACTTTTTCAATGAGTCATCATCGAAACCAATGATGATTTATGAGTGCATTGGATTCACCGATTTTGAATCAATCCAAAGAATTGTTCCATATTTCTTTTGTAAAGAAGATACTGAACAAATCAAAGAATGCAATACTGTTGATGAATTACTTGAAGTACTAGGCACCACAGTATCTCCTGATTGTGGATTTAAGAGAAGACACATTGACCGAATATATAGCTATTCGATGAATGAACTCCAAAAATTTTCTCATCATATTGTTGATTGCTTTCATGAGATTATCTCCATATAATAATTGCAAAGAGGAACTAGAATCATGATGTGAAACCATACGAAATATTGATATAAAAATTAAAACACCAAAAAAAGATATTCTTTGTTTTAAAAGAAATTGTAGAAATCAATGAATCATTTGTTTTAATAATAACATTTTGATATATCAGGATTCTGAATCAGCAGAAATTTTATGATGTGAATTTGGATTATCTTTAGAAACGTAGTCATGGAGAATGTAGTTGATAATTAGATCTGAACCTTTGCAAAAAACATCAAAAAGCACATTTTTTGATTCATTATAATCAGCTTGTCTCAATGATCAACAATTTTCATGTTTGAATGTTTTTGATGAAGAGAAAAACAAAAGAATATCATCTCCCAAAATGCATATTTTTGGCAGTTCATCCAGTCTCAATCATGTTTGTAGACTTTCCATGAGAAAATGAGAAAATCTTGAAACATTTGAAAACAAGAAAGCTTGTTTGTTGTTATGAATCAAAATATTCAAAATGGATCCCGAATAATCAAGTATTGATGGTTTCTTTTAAGATCAATGCTGTATTGTAATATTGATTCTATATGTACTGAGATTGGATTATGCAGAATTCT
>Ga0074193_1001112_pt1 | contig 36391 bp, 23 predicted proteins | sample EPASupsiteHSE605_FD_64523 | JGI IMG/M metagenome (GOLD analysis project Ga0074193, IMG submission 64523) | Bioremediated contaminated groundwater from EPA Superfund site, New Mexico - Sample HSE6-05 | ecosystem: Environmental > Aquatic > Deep subsurface > Groundwater > Contaminated ... | reverse complement strand
GCAACATAAAAATTCGATCGACACAAAACTCCATATCATTTATTCCAATTTCATTTCCGTCTCCAAAAAGAAATCTCTCGAATGAAATCTTCTCTTCCATCTGAAAAAAAATGACATTTTTATGTTTAACTATCATGAGGAAGTCACTTCATTCCATGTAAGCAATCCAAGAACAAAGAGAAAGTTACTTCAAAGTGCACATCACCAACCACCTCGTATGGTAAAGATACTACTTGTGAGCAAAAATATTGAGATGAAGTAGAAAATGTTCTCATATTCACTGGATATTGATGATATGATCATACTCTGATTTGACTTGACTTATCTTAATAAGATTTGTATTCCTTTTTCTTCGCTTTATCTCGAATTTTCATATGATTTCAAGAAATTTGGGTCATATTCTTGCGAATTGGACCATTCCCAACAAATTTCTTCTAGGTTCACAGCCTCCTTTCCCTAAAAACCAAATGAAAGTAAAGTTTTCTTGAGGGATTCCAATCATTGTTTTTGAATTTTTTGCGAAATTACCTTGATTGCCCCACCACATGTCGATAAACCAAAACTGTTATGATGATGACGATGGGCGATTGAAATGACCAATTTGCTTTTTAAATTGTATATGTGTCCTGTGGAGCTGATGAAAATCGTGTATTTCTGATTATTTTTTCACTAATCTCATCTTATTGTCTGATCAGATGAATATTGTTATCTTTTTAAAGGGTACAAAGATGCAGAAAATCAAAGATATCCTAAGGAAAAGCTATTTTGGAGAGAATCTTGTGAACGAAGTTCAGTGTTTTTAGGCTGGTTGTGGGAATTGAAAGTGATGTTTAACGATCATATAAATTGATTTATTCTGGGAGAAGGCTGCGCATAGGATCAAAATGGCTTTTAACATGATTTATTGTGATTTCTGCGAATTCAGCTAGAGATGACAAAGGCGGAAAAATTTGAGTTGATCGAATGAAAATAAATATTTGGTGAGAAAATTGTTTCAACAGAAGCCAGAAAATCTTTAAGATTATCTAATGGCCATAAATATGTATTTTTGGAGAGAAATGGGGTATATTGATTGAGTACAATTGATTATTTTGATTTTCTCAGAAATTATTTAACCTTTGCATTTAAGATTAATGGATTGATATATGTTTAAATGAGTGTTCAATGACTGATTTATTGTAGGGATGTTAATTACGTTATAAAAAATCAATTTGGGGGATATTTTTTTTTAATATGGGGGTCAAGTTTCTGACATAACAAAAAATTTTTTTCGGATGATTTTTTGGAATGCTCGCCCCACTCACCATTAAAATATAACAATTTTTTGTAATATTTTTTATCTTTGAAATCCAATAATCACGGAGAAATACATACTTTATGGATTGATCATGAATCAATTCATTATCGTTTTCTTCAGAATTAGTCCCCAAAAAATGATTACTTGACCCCTCTCATTGAGAGACTTTGACCCCCAAGATCCCAAATAAACATTAGAAAAAAAGTTTGATACCTTTATCAAAGTTTACGGTTTATTTTTATAATCGAATTCTCTTCAATTATTTCATAACTTCTTTGACCCAAAAAATTTAATAAATTGATAAATGGGGTCATTTTGACATCCCTAATTTATTGAGATAGGATGTATTAATGAACCCAAGTTTAAAAAGACAATCTGGATTCAAAAAAGTTTACATTGTAAATTTATTAAAAGTGACAAATTGCTTTTTTAGAATGTCGAGCGGAATTGATATAGATGATAACACGATCAATGAATGGATAGATAAGAATGAATCTTTATCATCTAAAGAATGGATGAAAAAGAAAATAAATGGACTTTCTGAAATTGATAATCCTTTTTTTGATCCAGTAACAACTCTATTCGAAGATTTTTCTCATCATCCCAGTATTTCCATAATATCGTCTACTTGTTTGGCATTTGAATTTGAAAATGAGAGCATTGATCCACAACAATATGATACTAATTGTAGTTTTACTTTTCGGAGTGAATTGTGTGAATCGACCAGAACAAAAGATATTTTGAAAAATTATTCATGTGACTCGGCGTCGTGTCTATCGTTTGCAGAAACAAATACTTTTGAACCACTAAAAGTGGTATATCCATCACCAAAAGCATTTCCCGCATCATCATATCTATTTTTAAAGACATCATCTCTTGAAATATCCCCTTCTCCTGTAGAACCCCTTGGATGCTCGGTTTTCATTATGGATAACCAAAAAATTATTACTGAACAGTGGTCTTTTTTTGATCCTGTTTTTAAGCCATATTTTTCTATTCAACCCCATGACTTACAAGCTGCAATTGATCTCTGTGGTGCTTCAGAAAATGCATATCTTGTGGTTGTTTTCAATAGGTGTTTTCAAGTTGATAATGGAGATGTTTGTAATAATTATTATAAAAAGCCTACAGAATCTAATGCACAAAAAGCAAAGAAATCTATACAACTATGCTGGCCCAAATTAGCTGATGTATGGACAGCTTTCGCCTTCTCTTTTGTATCTCTTAATTCAATAGAAGGGGATTCCATTGAGTTCCCAAAAGCTTATTTGTCTGAATATTCTTCAAAAGCATTAATTTCTGAACTTTTATACTCACAAATCGAAAGAGCTCTTTTAGGAAAACTTGATCAAATTCCAATATCATTGGTTCTAGAGGGAACAATACAAGAAGTAGAGAGCATTCGAGAAATTGAGGACACCAAAATTGTGTACAGTTTAAACCCTTATCCACTATATCCAATTGTGTTACATAGACATCAGCTTTTAGTTTGTCTAAAATCTGCGAGATTTGATCTTCCTTCAAAAGTTAATGCAAGGAATATTGCGATTGAAGTGTGCTTACAGGAAAGTTATAAAGGAGCATCAATGACATCTATTCATGGGAGATGGAATGATGATGGTATCACAAACCGAGCTTTTTCGAGATGCATTTATCACGAGAAGTCTCCCAACTTTGATGATATGATTATAATCGATCTTCCTTATCCAATCACAGCAGAGCATTCAATTCTTTTTAAGTTTTATCACCTTTCTACTCAAGAAGGAGAAGTTCCTTTTAAGTTTTTTGCTTCATCTTATTTACCAATTTTGGATAACAAAGGAATACCTCAAATTGATGGAATTAAGACTTTAGGGATATCATATTCCGAAATACCCAATACAAACATCAAACCAAAAAATGACAACTGCCTTCTTGTTAATACATATCTTAAATCCACATTAGTTTCCAACGATCAATCTCTTTCAACAATACTATCTCAGAGTTCAAAAAGTGTTTTTGATTTAAGTACCGTCAATAATAGTTTATTAATGAACAATATGTATCAAATTCTTGATTTTCTTCTAACCAATATTGATTCAAATCCAAAAGTCTCTGTCCAGAATATTCTCTCATTTGATAGGCTCTCAACGATTGTATCTCCTGAAGTTTTGGAAAGTTATCTAATGAATTATGTATTATCTCTTGCATTTCGGCCAGCTTTGAAGTGGAGCTCGAATACTCATGTGCATATTTTTAATGAATGGGCAAACAGTTTAAAGCAGCATTCCTCAATAATAGGTGTTGAAAGAAGAGATTTATGCATCTCAAATTTTGTCTTCTATCTAATTCTTAAGTCTATTATTGTTAATGATAGTTATGATTTAGGAGACTGTTTGAAAAACTTTGCTCAACAATGGGGAATTAGTGTTAAGTTTTTATCTGAGAAAGGGTTTAACCAGGCTCAAAGTATGAATAAGCTATATGGATCATTTATTTTAAACTTGGTTGATATTGGTCGATTTAATGAATCTGTTTTACTCATCACCAATTTTATATGTGTCTTTAACAATGTTCCGTCTGAGAATAGGGTAATTATCCACTTTCTTGAACACTCTTTCCATCCTATCCTTTTAATTACTTCAACTATTCCTTCAAATCTATTAGTATCATTTTTCGAAGAGACAATAAACAGGATTGTTACATTACCAATAACAGATCCTTTACATGGATTATTAAAAATATTATGTAGATCATTAACATATATACCTAATGAGATCAAAACTGAACTCTCAATAAGACTCTTAAATACTGTCAAGTCATTTTTTAGTGAGATACAAGGAAGTAATGTCGATCTTATTCCTCATTTATCATATATATCATTTATTTTTAGAAATATTACTTATCAGGATTTCTTCCAGTTTTGCACAATTGAAATTAAGTCAAAATTAATCCAGTTTATTCATTATTATTTAGTTAAATCAAAATTTTCTCAAAATGCTGAAGCAAAAGCAAATATATCACAGTCATTTGCCAGTTTAGAAAACAGATTTGGCTCAACAAAAACACGACCAGGATCAATAGGTCCTGGTTCAAGGGGAGGAAAAAGATCATTCGCTACATACAGACAATCAATAACAACAACATCATCATCTGAAACAGATATGAGTATTCAAAAGTCTAAACATCTATCGCTCGATTTTCAGCTTGCTATTATCAATATAACCAATATGCTTTTGACTCAAACAGAAGATAATGTCAAAGAAGTTATAGATATTTTGTATCATCTTCTTTCGATGAATATTTCTATAGAAGCCATTGAACCACTTATTACTCTCATTAATAGATTGTTGAAAGAATGTGTAAAAGAGATTATTGAGTCAAAATCACCTCCATTCATTGTGTTTCTGAAGAAACTATTATCACTTGCTTCATGTCCATGTACTTCAATGTCAAATTATGTTATATCATTTTTGCCTGTTTTGATTGATGCAGAGTTTTTATCGTATGGATCAAATAATAGATCAATTGTTGCTCTTACAAGGGCATTAAGTTTATTGACCGATAAAGAAATATCATCATTACACCAAGAATGTTTTCTAAAAGATAACAATAATCCCGCCATTCTATATTTCCGAAAAACTGTTTCTGAGCTTTCAGATATTGCTTCAAGGCTCGAATCTATTGATCCCGAGCATTATCATTTATTAAGAGCAAGTCCTCCTACTATTGGAAAGCCATCTGGTAATGTTAATATCGAAAAATATGCTGATTTATTATTCCAAAAATATAAAACTCTTTCTCTCTCTCCAGATTCTGCAATTGATATTTTAAGGTTTATTGATCAGTATCATACTATTAATGACAATTTCCCAGAAGCCTATATGGTTAAAATTTTTGAATGTAGCTATATAGCCGAACATCTTAAACATGTTGGAAAAATGAAAAATGTGTTTAATGCTGAGCATCCTGCATTAGTTTTTTCTCCTATTTGTTCAGAAGTTACAGAAGCAGTATGTCCTGATCATATAATATCAGATATTCCATTGATTCCTTCATATTGTGATTCACCATTAATCTCTCAAGCCGGATTCTTTATGATAATTCAAGAAATTTTTGAAATTTGTAATTCTAATAATGTTTTCGAGCTTTCAAATGAGCTAATCCGTCTTCTGGTTCCCTATTTCGAAAACCATCAAATGTTTTCTCAATTAAGGGATTTGTTTGTTTCATCGCAAAAACATTATTCATCACTTGTTAATATTCCTCCAAACAGTGAGAGGCTTCTTGGAAGATATTATCGTGTTTCATTTTTTGGAAGTGTTTTTGGTGAAGATGATGGGAAAATTTTTATGTATCATGAATCAAAACTAACACATCTCTTTGTTATTATTAAAAGGCTTGAGGATACATACTCACAAATAATCGGAAAGGGGCTGGTGGAAACAATCAAAGAAAGTGGTGTTGTTGATCGAAAGATTCTTGATGAAAACAAGGGATACATTCAGGTTACATTTGTTGATCCATCATTTGAGAAATCCGAGAGCCATTTGAGGATGACAACATATGAAAAAATGAACAGGATCAAAATGTTTTCTTTTGAAACTCCATTTGTTAAAGGAGGCAAAAAACTTCAAGGAACAGTTGATAGTCAATGGCTGAGGAAGACATTTGTTAAAATTAATATTCCAATGCCATCTGTATTGAAAAGGGTAGAAGTTATTCCTTCAGATATTATTAATATTGAGTATGAACCAATTCGGGTTAGCAATAGGCAATTAAAAGAAAGGCTTAATAGTTTTGAAGCTGCAATAGCATCAAAATCTCTCACAACAATTCAGCCACTATTGCATGGATCTCTTCTTGTTCAGGTTAATGAAGGGCCATCCAAAATTGCCGAAGTTTTCTTATCTAACCCACTCAAAACAAAGCAAACAGAAAAAATGAGGAATTTGTTCAAAAAATTCCTTGAGTTAAACAAACAAGGCCTTGTAATACATGCCGAGCATGCTAAAACTAATGCTCATTATGCGGATCTTCAAGCCCAACTAGAAGATGGTTTGGTTAAGCTTCAGCAAAAACTGGGCGCATTACTATAAACAAATTTTGATTTATTCTGGGTATTTCATGTTCTTTTTCTCTAAAGCAGCTTTAATGTAGTCCTTAATTGCATGCAATGTGGTGAGACTGAGTTTGGTTACATCAAGAACAAGTTCTTCTGATCCATTATCTAATTCAGGCTGATTCTCGTTAATAATCCGAAACATTTCTTGTTGGTTTGAAGGATAATTAAGCATTTGTGAAGCAATTACAAAATTTTGCATATCTTTTTCCGTAAATAGTGGTATATTTGACCTAGGAGCTCTCTGTGGAACTAAAAGACTTGTTGATTGCCTAACTTTAAATGGTGGTTTTGATATTAAACTATTTATCGATTGTCTAAGTCTGGACGATTCTGAACACCACGAGTTCATCATAAATATAGTGTTTTCTCTACAAATTTTCTTAAATATTTTCCTTCCTTCGTTTGCACATACACATATTATTGAACCAGGTTCATTATATGTTTCCGCATTCTTCCAAACAAGTTCAACATCATCAGATATCTGACTAAACCTTATATATTTTTGATTTTGGATATTTTCGCTTATGGTGCCCAGATCAATTGGATGAGCAATAATTTCGAAGTATCTGGGGGGAGATGATTCGCCTGTTGGTACCGGATAATGAAAAGGAATCGTAATAGGATGATTCATCAGCAATTTCATTATTTTTAAACAACTTCTTAATGCCTTTTGTTCCATTAAAACACGAAAATGATTTACTCCTTGTTCTGTTTCTCCATTAATATGTCGTAGTAGGTGAATAATGTTGGCTCAAGTTTCTTTTTTGGATTTTCCATTGCCATTTCGAACAATGACTGATTTTCTTTCCTTCGCATTATTTCAATGGCATTTTGATACGACTGCCTGAGTTCATCTGCATTTCCAGGAGGATTCCATAGATTTCCACCTTTTTCGACTTTATTTGGCTCTATCTCTGCTATAATTGGTTCTGTTGGTAAATCAATCTCAACAAGTTTTCTTTTTTGCACTATTTTGCTTTGGGAGTTTTTATTATCACTTGAAGATGTTGGTCTGGGCATCTTTTCCTTAGTAAGCTGTTTTTTTAGAATCTCAATCTCATCCATAAGGTAAAAATTATCAATGTTTAGTTCTGCCATAGCTTGATGTTTTCTCCAAGAAGGCTAAGAGTGTGGAGGGCCTCTTCCTTTGATTCATTGCTTAATTGGTTGATGCCATCTCCTGCCTCAGAGAAAGCGCGGGTGGCGAGTTCGTTTGCTTCATTTGTCTCACCCAAAACTTCATAGATAAAAACAGCGAAGTTCAGTGCTAAGCCAAGACGCAATGGGTGATATGTTGGTAGAGAAGTGTCCGCAAGTGACGCAGCTTCTTGATATGCAGCTTTGCATCGGGCGGCAATATCTGGTCTTCCGGAATCACTAGTAGCTTCCCACTTATACCTAAAGTAATCCGCTGTCATTTTGATGTAAAAAACTCTCACTTCTGGTTCAGTCACTGAAGGAAGAAGGGTATTCCTAATCAACGAAATCACTTCATCACATTTTATAGAAAGAAGCTCTGAACACTCAATTATGGCTGCTGCTACATCATATCCATGACTATCTTCTTGCAACAACCTTATAGAATCACGAAGTGGACCAACAATACCCTTATATGCTGCACTGATCAAATTTCTCTCATTAAATGACAAAGGACGACCTTGGTTAATGACCTCTCTCATATACTGAATACATTCTTCATTTTTACCACATTCTTGAGCAACTTTGGCCATAAAAACATTCACTTCTCTCATTCCGTCCATTTTACCAAAATAAAACGATTTTTTCGTAAACAAAAGTGACAAAATGGAAGAACAAAATTCGTCTTTTTCTACGTCTTGGGCTCAGATTATAAAACCCGGAGAGAAGGTTTTAGTTACGGTTGATAGTGAATCGAATTTGGTTGTCTCAAATGTTTGCTTGGGGGAAGTAAAAGATGGGACAAAACAAAAGGCTAACAGACTTTTAGCTCATGTTACCTCTATTGAATTATGTGAAGAGGAGGAAGAAAATAGAGAAATTATTAAGAATACAGTATTAGTAGCGTCATTAATTCCATTTGTTAATGAACACCAAGTTATAAATTATGTGTTTTCGCCTCTTAATATTGTTGAATTTGAAAATCAGGGCGAGGTTGAATTTCATCTCGCTGGTTTCTATATTCCTTTAGCAATGGAAGAGGAAGAAATAGAAGAAGAAGAGAATAATGACTCACCCAGCGAAGTTGATGAAGAAGAAGAGGCTCCTCCAAAAACAAGCAATAAGAAGAAGCAAAAAGAAACGAAGAAAAGTAAATAATCCTCGATATTTTACATTTAATACATAAGTGTTTTGAGAATCATAGATGCCCATATTCCTGCATTACCATCTTTGCATCTGAATAGTTGAGATTTCCCGGGAGCCCAGACCAGTGTCCACTCTTTTCCATTAGAAGATACCAAAACTTTTGTTGAGGGAACAAGGTTTATAATTGTTTTTGTCTTATGGCTCTCAATATTGAACACCATGAATCGTTTCTGATCAGTTAGAACTGCAACTCTTTCTTTCCATGAAAATATTCTCCTTCTTTCTACAATACCCTCATATACAATTGATTCACCTTCATTCAACATTGAAGCTGCAATTGATTGAGGCTTTTCGATCTCATATGGAGAAAACATTGGCATTGTCACTTTATCTAGTTTCGAGAAATCAATTTTTGCAAAGAAGGGGTGAGATTTGATTGAATGATATCCTGTTGCATTCTCTCCAAACCCAAGTCTATTTGAGGGATCAATTTCCAGAAGAGAAATAATCAGGTCTTTCGCTGGAGTAGGAAGGGTATCGATTTCAGATCTAATATTCCTCGAAGAGATGTTGCACATTAATGCAGATGGGGTATCATTCTCAAATGGTGCCTTTCCAGTAAAAAGATCAAACATAAAGCAGCCAAAAGACCATAAATCACTTGAAAAACATATTTTCCCATCCATTAATAACTCAGGAGCCACAAAATCTGGGGTTCCAACTATAGATGATGCATGCATTTGATTTTCTAATGTATCACATATCATTGCTGTCCCAAAGTCAGTTAATTTAATTCTATTAAATTTGTCTAACAGAACATTTTCTGGCTTGATATCGCGGTGAATAATACCTTTTGCGTGCATTTCGCATATTGCCATTAATAACTGTGCAGCCAAATATGACACAACTTCTGTACACAAACTCCCTAACTGCATCACAGCTTCATGAAGATCACCATGTTCGGCAAACTCAAGAACAAAATACAAATTCGATGCATCCTTAAATGTTCCATAGAGATTAACAATAAATGGAGAATTACACTTCATTAATGCATCTTTTTCCAGAATAGCCTGGTTCTGCTTCTTCATTTTCATTAAAAACCTCCTATTCAGCGCTTTCAGCGCATACACGTTACCTGTTCGAATCTCAGTCGCTCTATATATTTGACCAAACGCACCTTGCCCAATAGGTGATTCAACTATAAAATCCTCGAATCGGAAGCAGCCATCTTTGGCTTCCATTTCTTATCTGGGTAAAATAAGTCCACTTTTTGTGTTAGGCTGTTATTTTATCAAACCGGTATAATTTACTCAATATGAATCTCCTGTCATTTTATCTCTTTGGATACGATTATTTTCTTAATGGCCACTTTTTACGATAATTTCATAAAATGAACGAAGTGTCTTATGCTGAAATGGCTCATTCCAGAAGGTTTGAGATAGAGGAGCCATATTTTTGCTTGAGGAGCACTAGTATTTTCGAAAATTATGGAAAATCTTTTCGGTTTCAAGTTTATCCGTCAATCTGGTTTGTGACTGGATCATTTGTCTCAGTATTATCTTGCATTCCTTATTTTATGAACTATCTTGGGAAAATGAGGATTTTACTGTCGTTTATTTCATCTGCAATTTTTTTAACTTTGCAATGCTTTAGTGATATTGGCCAAGCTCAATTTTTCGCGAAAAAGGAGTACCATGCTATTAATTCATTATTTGACGTTTTTCATATTCATTTGTTTTTGTTTTTATTATATTTTAAAGCCCCTGTCAATGCTAACCCTACTTTGCATTTAAATGTTCTTTTTATGAGCATCATAGATATATTTATCAATGTCTTGAGAAATTTTGTTGTGAGGAAGTTTTCGGCAATTTCTACAGATATGATATATATAAGGATTGCTCTCGAGTTAGTTTTTCTTTTCATCCCCAAAATGGAATGGTATTTGCTTGCTCATTATGCAATTGATATTTATCATAGTCTTAGAACATTTATTTCTATAACCCACATTATTCCATCTATCAAGAATAGCTCAATTTCTAGATCGAGAACCTTTGAGGCAGGATTACCAGGGTTTATTACGATCGCATTAATCATTTTCTTGAATTGGTACAAAGATCAATCGCAAACAATCCTAATGCCATTTTATCACTATTCGATCATTGCAGTATTCGCATACTTTTCTTTAGTCATAACTATTGGTCAGATTTTTGAGAAGGAAAAATCTCACTATTTTAGCTTAACTTCAATACTAATACCATTACTTTTTGTATTTTCTTTCATTATCCAAGATCAATCATATTTCAAGTATTATTGGGTGTTTATGTTTTGTTTGGTAACCCTTTTTTCATTGTTCACACTTATTAGAAATTCTTCAAGCTTAATGTCATACTTTAAGATTAAGCTCTCTTATGAAAAACAAATATAATAAAGGTCTTTTCATTTATCAACATTTTTCCTTGTTTTCTTTTTAGGACTCTTTTTTACAATGACTTCTTCTTCCTCGTCATCTTCTTCTAGTAAAACAGGTTTGATAGTGTTTGATTCTAACAATTGCTGATACCATTGACGTTTCATTTTTTGAGCTAATTCGACTTGTGATTTGGAATCAATATCAAGATAGTCATTCTCAATTCCTGAACTTAGCAAGAATTCAACAACCTGTCGATGATTACCAATGAGGGCATAATGTAATGAATTCCATCCATTGCTTGAAACAGAATTAATATTTGCTCCCATTTCCAAAAGATGTTTAATCATTTGAATGTGTCCTCTGAGTGCAGCAATATGAAGAGGGGTCCTTCCATCATTTGTTTTAATCTCAATAGAGCACTCACTATTCAACAAAACTTGAACACACTCAGCTCTCCCAGTGTGAGCAGCCCAGTGTAGTGCACTATATCCAACATGATTTTTTGTCTTACATATTGCTCCATTTTGTAACAAATAAACAACACATTCTTTCGACCCATGTGCTGAAGCAGACATAAGCAAAGTATGAATATGATTGGTATCCGAGTGTGATGAAAAATTTGGATCTATTTGCGAAGGAACAATACTAGAAAGCAGTTCTAAATTATTGAACTGCGCTGCTGTCCATGCTGTTTCAAAAACAGATTCCATATTGATATTGAATAAGTCTGGTTGAATAAAAATACATAAACTTTATTTGATCGTCACTTGCTTTGGTTAATCAACAGGGATAGTCTCTCTTTAACAAGAGCGACTGTCGAGTTTTTAACACTATTTGAATTAGTTTTCCTGCTTCTTTTCATTGAATATGGAATACTTTCGAGAATACTGTAGCATTGATTATGAAATGTCTGGTTGAGCAATAGGAATTCTCTAGTTGACTCAAGTATTAATCCTAAATCGGTTGGTGCATTTGAGTTAATTTCTCCTATCAAGTTATTGAGATCCTCCGATATACTACTAATACCGGAAATGTCATTATCGGTATAGAAAAAATCCAAGTCATCCTTTTTTTTTGATAATGAGGAAACTCTTTCATGAATAATGCTTTGTTGATATTCAATAATTTGCTGATTTAATGATAGTGATTTAATTTTTTTCTTGGTTTGTTTTAATAATTCATCTGAAGGCTCATTAGTTTTGGGAATACTAAACGATTCAAAAAAGTTGTACAGCTGTATTAATTCTCTATTTAATGATACTTCTATTTCCTGGGATATCTCTGTTATATTCTCTATTGGTTTTTCATTATGAGAAGCATTACTTAAATTTTTCCTTTCCATTAGTTTTATCATATTACTAAACTGATCATCAATTGTCAAATCCAATTCCTCAATAAGAGTATTCATGTTTAATGACAATGATTGAGATTTTTCATCCAAAAAGGCATTGATTTCATCTCCAATTTCAGAAAAAAAAGTATCATAAAAATGATCAATTGGCAATACTTTTTCCATTTGATTGTGGATTTCATTTATAAATTGCATTTTTAATGATGATATCGAATCATTAAAATATTGTAATATGGAATTTTCGAAATTTGCATCAATAGATGGTAGTATTTTTGTACTTTTTTCCGGAATAGAAACATTATTAGTATTTGCCAAATCTTTTGCTGAAACAGACGAAATATCATTTTTATCACAAATCGATGATGATAAGTCAACATGGTTTTGATTATCAACATCGCTTGTTAATAAATCAGAAAATATATCTTCGAGTGAAAAAACAATGGGACCGTTTTTGGGTTTTCTTTTCGAATTTGAACAATGAGAGGGACACTGATAATCAAGAATGCAAAAATCAGAATCCATAAATAAATTCTCAGACATTAAAAAAATTATTAACGTATACATGTAAACTATTCCTCTGCTTCTCTCTCTTCCACAGGAACCACTTCTGTTTTGTGGAGGAAGCTAATTGAAGCAGTAAATGCGGGGAAACAAATATATGTAGCAAGCATAGTGACAAGAGTAACGTAGAAAAATGACATTGTTGTATATAAATCTGATGCATCTGTATAATAAGAATATATATTAAAAAGATCGTCACCAAAAGTAACACCAACAAATAATTGGATAAAACGGAAAAATGATTTGGAAATGTCAGAAACAAATCCAAATAAAAATGCACCAAGGAACATTAAACTTGCAACGAAAGGAGACAGTCCAATAAATATATTTATTATTCGAGAAAACGAAACACGGATAATCCTAATTAGCTGATACATTCTTGGAGTATAAATAAACCATCTACAAGATGAAGCCAATGTGAAGAAAAAGCCGAATGCAAATGATTTCAATGAAGATACTGACATGTATTGAGTCATCGAATTTGAGTCATATAGTATAAATACTGAACAACATAATAACAGAACTTCTGTAAAAAACTGAATAATATGCCAAAAACCCAAAGAATAGTGGATTTGCTCATATAAATCCAAATCCTTATATTGAGGATCGGAAATTAGCCATTTGCTATGTTGATGAAGTCTCTCAACTATGGAAGAAAGGAGCATGATAACACATACAAAAGATGCCACAAGTATATAAGACATTAATGATGATAACTTTGTATATTGGGATAATTTGGCACCTACCAAATATTTGTTCTTAAGTTGGTGAATAGTAAGTCTTTCTTTTTGACTCAAAAAATTATTTCTTGGCTCAGAAATCAAAGTGGTAGATGAACTTTTGGATTTCTTAGTCTGTGGGGTCTTTATCTTATTCATTTTTTTGATTCTCTTATCAGCCAATAACTCATGGAATGGAAGTCTTTTAATTGAAGCCATATATGATTCATTGCAGGAAGTATAAACAAGGTGTGGAGCTGAATAAAATGTATAACTTCCCAGACTTCTTGTATACACCGCAGCAACATGCCATTTTGTACAACCAGGTGTTGAAGATTTCGGTGAAATAGAATAAAAATCAGAATATATTCTTAACTCTTCTACATGGTAGAATAATTCAATATTAATATCAAGAGTAAAAAATTCAGAAGTTGTTCCATTTCTCCATTGTACTAAATATCCGAAAGGTTTATGAGGTTCAACAAACTCAAGCTGCAAAAAAGAGTCATGAAACAAAGAGTCAAGGTTATCTGCAAATTTGGTAACAAAATCCAAAATGTCACCAATATCATCAATTGGTTTGAATATTTCCGAATCAGGACATAGATGACTAACAAATGTTCTTCTAGCCATAAACGTGTTTTTAATACATGGTAGAGCAACCTGTGAATAAACTAATAAAACACCACACACTTGTAATAAATGCAAAACCATAAGCCATGGTGGTCTGTAATAAAACTTCCAGTTTTCTATTGGAGACTCTATTACCGTCCAATGGTCTCTGATAGCTTGGTGTGTCAAAAACCTAACTCTGAGAGGCATTTCAGATTAAATGAACAAACCGAACTTTTATTGTTGTAGGTACTGGTTCAAATCATTTGATGTTAAGGCCATTGTCTGATCTTTGATCAGCTGGTTGATATTATTAATTTTATCGATAAGATCTTTGGTGTTCTTTCTTTGTCTTTCCCGCCAATGTGACTGCCCTTCTAAAACTGCCTCTGATATTGTATGAGACTTATTTGTTGTTGATGTTGGTTTCTGTATGAAATCGGTAATTGGCCTTGCTTTAGGAACAATATCTATTCCGTCAACATCATCGTCGGCTTCAAGTTCTTTGAGATCTTTTGAATCTGGCCCATTCATCAGTTTAAACCTGGGATCAGCTTTTGTTTGAACACCTGCAAAAGAAAATGGAGAAACTGGAGTTCTCGTCTTGCTGAATATACTCATTGTTTCATACTCGGTTAATGGCAATGAGAGAATAGATGCTTTACCTATTTCATTTGCAATAGGCGGCAGTTCTGATTGTTCAGGTTTCAATAAGCTAACTAAATCAAAACTGAAAAACCGGGGATCTCTTGGATAAATCACTGTACTTGGGATCATTGAAGATTGAAGCTGTTGAGGGTATGCGATTAAAGGTCTTTCTCCATTAATTACTGGTTTCACTCTTTCTAGAATAGGCTGCTCCTCATAAACAACAGGAAATGTTTCTGGAGGATTAATAGTAATTGGGTTGAAAACTGACATTTCAACTCTTCCAAATTTTGTTAATTGGTATTTTTCAACCAAACCCGGATTATAATAAGGCATCTGTCTTTCTATTCGGTGGGCTTCCAATGAGAGTGTAGGTGCCTGTGGTGACTCAATTTCCATTTTTTGATAAAACTCAGGGAGGGTTTCTGCACAAAGGATATTCAAACCAAGTAGGTATTCTGGAGTTATCTTGGTATCTATCGAAACCTTTTGTTCATTTGGTACCATTCCACTATTTAAAAACTGGGTTAGCTTTTGAGCTCTTGTTTTGGCTCGAGTTTTCAATAAAACATGAGAAACAGCAGACTTGAAGATATCTAATAGTGACTGTTGTGATCCATAATTAATATTAAGTAGGGTATCAAATGTTGGATTCTTTGAAGTTTCAACTCTTGGGGCTGGTTGAGTATCAGAAACTGTTTCCTTAATTGATATAGCATCTCTTTGACTCCTGTTTTTTGATGTATCGAAAAATGCATCTCTTGATTGAGCGATTGATGTAATTGACTCTGGCTCTAAAAGTTTCTGTCCAAGGGAAGCTTCGCATTTAAGTTCTTTATTCCTTATTTGATTTATTTGTTGATCATATGCTTTTAAAAAAAGTTGCTCCTTATCCTTACGAGTTTTGGTCAAAAATGCTGTACAAAAAGGAAAAAATATATCATTTGTGGAAACCTCCGCATTTGGATCGGCTTTTAAAGAAACAACTGACACATTGGACAGAGAAGGTTTTAGAGGATTGCCAAAACTATCCTGATTCATAACGAATAAAACATGACACCTATAACCATGATTTTATTTGGTCTCCCAAACGGTTACTTTTGAAAGCCCTCAACGTATAGAATAATTTTTTCAATTATTAGATTTTCTATTTGAGAAGACCCCCTTAAACTCATTGAAAAAATACAAATAAATAACCGATTTTTTTTCTTAATTTAAAAGAAAATAATTATATGTCAATTTTCTTAATATAAACTGATGGAAGATGGAATTGCGAAGAGGCCCGTTTTAGGCCCAGGCACTATTGTCAATGGATATGAGATATTAGGATTAATTGGTCAAGGTGGTTTCGCAGATATTTATAAAGTTATGAGTATTAAGTTTGCTAAGATATTTGCTGCTAAAATAATTTATGTTCCCGAAAGTCAGGCGAAATCAACATGGAATTCCTTTTCGGTGGAAGTTAACTCATTAATGAAAATGGATCACCCAAACATTATAAAATTATATGATAGTTTTAAGTATGATAAGAGTTTCGTAATCATTCTTGAATACTGTCAAAAGGGGTCTTTAATGGATGAGATCGAAAGATATGGTCGTATGCATGAAGATAAATTCATACCAATGTTTAGACAAATAACTAGCGCACTGGAGTATGCTCATCATCAAAAGCTCGCACATCACGATATTAAGCCACAGAATATACTTTTTGATTCTTTTGGAAGGGCAAAACTAGCAGATTTTGGAATAAGCTTGCAAATGTCATTTTCTGTTCTAAGTGATGATTTTAAATGCTCAATGGCGTATGCACCACCCGAGGTGATTGCAAAAAAACTTCACAGTCCTTATCAAGCAGATATTTGGTCCCTTGGAATCACATTGATTTACGCACTCACAAGAGACCTTCCATATGACTCATATAGCGCAAAAAGTATAAAATATTCCATCTCAACAGGGAACTTCAATTTCAGAAGCCCAATACCTCGTCAATATTTACAATTAATAAAGGGAATGCTTGTGAAAAGTCCCGCACAGCGAATATCAATTGAAGAAATAAGCCAGTTTGCCCAAAATCTTGAGGATCCAGAAGAATCCCTCTCCTTAAAATCATCAAGACAAGGTTCAGCAATATCCTTGGTCAATGGACTTAAAACACCAAATATGCTTTTACAAACAACCAGCACTGGACATAAAAGGAGAAATACAATGATTACAAAAGGATCGTCGTCTTCTATCAAAATAATTGAGACGTTCAGAGAAACGATTTTGGAGTAACTGTGTTTTTGATCATCCTAACCTATTGAAATAATTGAATTTCAAATTACAATATTTATAATTCAAAAATAAATAACGGATTAGATTTCAATACTATTATCTCTTCCATTAAAAGAAAGCTCTGAAATCGATTTTGGCCTGTCGTTTTGACCAGAAAATGTTTGTTAGACTTGGTGAAGATATTGCGGATTCAGAATCGAGAGAACCCGAGATTTTTCCAAGGTTTAAGAATACTCTTTCACCTAATGAAGCTGTTGTTTGTTTAATCAACACAGCAATTGGAACAGGTATTTTGAGATTAGGGTATTCTTTTCGTTGCGGTATTATAACTGCCTTAGTTTTAACGACTTTAATAGCATTGGTGAATTATTATTCTTTTTGGCTTTATTCCAAAGCAATTAATCAAACAAAAAGAAGCTCTTTTGTTGAGATTTGGTACTTTTTATTTGGATGGAAAACCTTGATATTGCCTGTTGCAGCTTCAGCAATTGGCACACTTGTGTTTTCCATGTTTTTCACTCAGTGTATTGCGAATTACATAACAAGTTTGCTGACAGAACTTAATCTATATGAAAACAATTTATATATTAACGAAACATCTGTTCTAATATTCACATTTGCCGCCTTCGTTCTTCCAAATGTGTTTGTGCGCTCGCTTAATACTGTTTTTAAAATGTCAGTAATATCACTGGGATTCCTCGCGCTTCTTTTCATTCACTCCATTTATTGGATGATTGTTGAATACAGGAAGTATGGTTTCGATCCAAGTAACCAATTGAAATTGTTTTCTTTTGATAGTTCTGTTATTACTTGTATTAATGCTCTATTAACAGCATATGCTGTTTATCCATTGTCATGGCCTGGGCCCCGCCATTTTAGTGGTGTTAATTTCAAATCCTTATTATCAATATTCAAAAACCTAACATTCTTTTGCTGGGTATTGTATGCATCTTTTGGAACCCTAGCTTATTTCACATTCTTCGACAAAAACACTGGAGGCCTCATCATTAGCTATTACCCATTTGGCTTTATTAGAGCTGCGGCCGAAATTGCTTTGATTTTCATGATAGCCTTAACCCTACCAATGCAGCTTAACCAGGCTCGGTATAATCTCATGGAAGCAATTTTTCCCGCTCAAACACTATCTGTTCATGGAGGATCCTGGGTTCCCCTCGGAGTTCTTGCCGGTTTGATCGCTACATTTTTGGCTGCATCAAAAGGATTTATGGGATCTTTCATGTCAATGGTTGGAGATATTTCTTCACCTATTCTGATCTTCTTATTGCCCCCAATCATCTATCTAAAAGCAATAGATGACAAACCATGGTACCATGTTATTGGATCAATAGCATTCGCTCTCTTCGGGATCTTCTACTCAGGGTATATCGTTTACCTCTCAGGATTATTTTAATAACTCAAATACATTGAATAAATTGTTAGGATTATTCGGATTTTTCTGCGTAAGTATAATTCGTTATATTTATCAAATGAATAGATTGAGAGTTACACCATTTAAGGAACCGGGTAATGGGGCCAAACCCAAACCCAGTTACATTCCTGAACCTGTAGCGCATCCGCCTAATATTGCTAATAATAAAAATGCGAAAAAAATTCAAAACGTAAATGTTGATAAATGTTTTGATGAAATATTGGAAAGGGGTAATGATGATAATATATTTTCGGTTGTAGAATCGGTTTTTAAACCCATTTTTGAATCTGTTCAGACCATACTGTGGTCATTTTTACCCAATGTTGGGACAATGTTTTCAAATTCTTTTAACACGAGTGTTCCTGCGGCTTCTTCTTTGTTATATTATGGTTTGAAATCTAAGCTACCTATAGCTGTAAATAATCAAAGCCAGAACCCAAATTTCAATTTGGCCATTGATACTACTGTTATTCCTGCTAATATGCCTGTTCTTTTAATACCTATACTTGCAAGGGATACGAATCCAATTGGTGTTATTCAGTTTGCGCGAAAGCCTGATAACCCATTTCAACCTGCTGAAATAAAGGTTGCATATGATATAATGAAGAAGTTTAAGGTTTACTCGTTTCTTTTTACTGATATATCTATTGTTGGGAGTGCTTTTAACATGTTAGAGATTGAATCACTTCCCAAAGTAATAATTGGTGTTACAAAATCTCTTTCAAAACATTTTAGATGCAGAAAAGCAGAAGTTTGGTTGTTTAGAAGGAAGAAAAGAATATATTTAAGATTTGATGGATCTGATAATGAAGCGAGGCCTATGGATCCTAACAGATTAGGAATTGTTTCAGCATCTTTAAATACATGTTCAATAGTCAACGAAAGGAATGTTATGGATCATTCTGATTATAATGCCCAAATTGATGGGTTTTACCCTGAACCTGTTCTTGTTATCCCATATGTTGAAAAAACAAAAAGAATATGGGCAATTGTGTTAAGAGGAAGGGGATCGCCGCCATATTTCTCTCCAAATGATCAAACGAAACTTCATGCTCTAGCTCAATTTGTTGTTCATTCTGTATCTTCAGCTGTTTTACCGGTTAAAGCTGATGAAAAAACTCAAGTGTTCCAGCAGCACCTTTCTGCTCTCCTTGAGGTGGCAGAAGCTTTAAGTGGTGTGTTGCAAATTGAACAACTCATACCCCTAATAATGGCGAGATCAGTAACATTGTTGAATGCTGAAAGATGTTCATTGTTTTTAGTTGATAATATGAAACAAGAACTTGTCACAAGATTTCATGATGGTTTATCAAAATCAATTAGTATCCCATTGGGGCATGGAATCGCTGGTACAGTTGTTAAAACCGGCGAAGTTATTAATATTGAAGATGCATACTCTGATAATAGATTTGATCGTTCAATAGATGCAAACACGGGTTTTAAAACAAAATCTATACTTGCTGTTCCAATATATAATAACCGTGGGGAAATAATAGGTGTCACAGAAATGATGAACAAAATTGGAAATCCATCCTTTGGAGAAGATGATATTCGGCTAATGATGGGATTCAACGTATTTTGTGGGATTTCTTTGGATAATGCTAAACTATATGGTGCTTCATTGAGTCTGGCTCAACAAGTACGTTCATTCATTGATATGTCATCTGCAATGAACCAAACCACAGCCATTAGGAACGTTTTAACCCAAATTTTAACAAGTTGCCAAAGAGTGATAAATGCGATAAGAGTTACTCTTTTTAGGCTTGATAAAACTGATGGCTCTGTAAACCCCATAGTCAGTGTTGGGCAAAAATCCAGTTTTGGGTCGAGTTTCTCTCTTGAAGCCGTATCTGAGAAAAAATCACTTATTTATTCTCAGTCAGATATTGCTGAAAAACTTCAGAAAGAAAATTTAGAGAATGCTGTAAATAAAATGTTAGGGAAAGGCTCACTGATTCCTGAATCAACATCAACAGGAAGTATTTCTAAACCTGGGTCTGCCTCAAGATCTAATAGGGTTTCAAAAATATTTACAATGGATAGTGAGAATGATGATTTAGGAAATGGATCTGTCAGAGAAGCATTATGCTGTATTCCATTATTTAATATCGAAGGAGAAGTTCTCGGAGTTCTAGAGTTAAGTTCAATTCAAAGAATAATGCCTGAAGATCTAAGACTTCTTGAATGTTTTGCAATATTCACTGCCGTTAGTCTTGAGAGGAGTGAATTAAAGGATTTGGCTACCCTTGGTGAGCAAGAAATGGAATTGAAAGAATGGCTTTCAGATGATGAGAGGGATAATAATGATGAAATCCCATATAAATTAAGGTTATCGCCTGAAGATACAGCCAAAATTTGGTTACATTCTTTCGATGCCCCTGAATGGGATGGAATGCCACACATAAAGGCTATTTTTGCAATATTTAAGAGGTTTGGGTTCCAAAAAGCTTATCAGATAACAAATGAAAAGCTCTTTAGGTTTTTATGTCAAATTCGCGATACATATAACAAAGTTCCATATCATAATTGGAGACATGCAATTGATGTTACCCAATTTGTCACATATCAAGTTATACATGGTGGTCTCGAAAAGGTTTTAACACCTCTTCAGTTGTTCTCTCTTATTTTGGCGTCAATATGTCATGATGCAAATCATGATGGCTTTACCAATGTATACAATGTGAAAGCCGAAACCCCACTAGGGTTGTTGTTCAAGAACCAGAGCGTAATGGAGACACATCATTGTGAAATCTCAATTGGGATATTATCAAAGGATGAATGCAATTTATTGGCTTCCTTTTCCCCATCTGATTTCAAAACTGTTTGGACCACATTTATTCAACTTATTCTTGCCACTGATATGTCTAAGCATTTCGATTTGCTCAAAGAATTTAATGGATATATTGATTCAGGCTCTTTTTCGATAACAAACAATGATCATAGATTGCTCCTGATGAAATTGATATTGAAAACAGGTGATCTCTCAAATGTGGCAAGGCCTTTCAATTTGGCTGATCGATGGGTAGATGTTCTTTGTGAAGAATTCTTCCATCAAGGTGATTTAGAACAAGCTAAAGGAATGGAGTTTACATCCCCATTGAATGATAGAGCACATCTAGATAAACCAAAGTCACAAGTCGGGTTCTATAACTTTGTTTGTTTACCTCTTTATATCGCTATTGCAAAAGCACTCCCTCCTCTTGAATCTAATGTTAACCAAGTCAAATCTAACCTGGCTTTGTGGAAACAAGCTTCCGATGCTAAAGCTGGACAGGCCAACTAAGGATTGAAACAATATTTCAGAATTTTCTGTAAAATTATTTATTTTAATATTTGAAAGCTATGTTTCAACATTCAATTTTCATTAAATGAAAAGGGTTTTGATCAATGGATTCGAACTGCTTGGTAAAATTGGATCTGGATCATTCTCTCGAGTATATGTAGCTAAAAGTGATGAAGAAAGGGTTGCAATTAAAACTGGGAACTCAGAAAGAGATTTTTTTATGTTGACCCATGAAGCTGAGACATATAAGATTCTCCGAGGATTAGATGGAATTCCTAATTATAAATGGCATGGATATCATCAAGGGAAAAACTATTTATGTATTGAGCTTTTAGGTCCTAACATTGATAATTTATTTCACAAAATGGGTTGTAGATTCTCTTTAAAAACAATTTTGATGATTTCCCTAAGGATGATATCCGTTTTAAGGGAAATTCATCAAAGAAATTTGGTTCATTGCGACATAAAACCAAAAAACATACTTATCGGAGGCAAAAATATGAAGGATAAAATTTATTTGGTGGATTTCGGGTTATCCCAGCAATATAGGGATGAAAAAACAGGAAATCACCGAGGAAAACAACTCAGCTGTCCACTGGTAGGGACTCCTAGGTATTGTTCCTTAAATCATCATCGCGGAATTACCATTTCTCGAAGGGACGATTTTGAGTCACTTGCTTATTTACTCCTATTCCTGGCAAAAGGATCTCTTCCATGGCAAATATCTAAAGCAAAAACATTATCAACAAGCTTGGATCAAATTTATGAAACCAAAAAGAGTATACCGCCAATTGCCCTATGTGAGGGGCTTCCGTGTGGTTTTTGTGATTTTCTTGAGTCTATAAGGGGTTTGAGATATAATGAAGAGCCAAACTATGAATCATATATTAAATTATTTCAAACAATGATGAAAGATTTGAAATATATTGATGATGGTGATTTCGATTGGCTTTCGTTACCTAAAACAGATCTAAGGGTTCACAAAGAATCTATTTCACATTACTATAAGAAGAATCCTGAACCATCAAATCTTTTTTGGCAGAATAGAATATACAGTATTGTTAAATCATAATAAGGAAAATATATATCGAATTCATGAAGATTTCTAGCCAAATTCAGATATAATTTTTTGTGATAAATCATAATGGAACCGCATACTTCTCTCTGAGCTTTGTTTGATAAGTGCGAAAAGAACCGATCCAATACAAACAAATGTAAGTGAACCAACAATATAGTAGATCCAATTTGGAATACTGACTGCTTTTTGGCTGGGTGGGGTGGGGTGAATGACACAAAGATCGTTAAAACTGGAGATTGATAAAGTAAGCGAATCACATTCATTGATACATGGAGGGTATTGTGCATTGTATTGGAATTCAGAAAAAATATCCGAATGAACTAAATTAATTTGATGGATAATTGTGCCATTTGTTACATCAACATAACTTTTAAACAGAGAAAACAATGATCCTTGATTATCAATAAACACACATTGAGAAAAAATAGTATTGTTAGTGTCATGAAAATCAAATATACCTGGGATGATTGTCTCAATTGAGTTTTTGAGGCAGTTAATAAAGGAAACCCTAACAAATTGGGAATTTTTTACAGAAAATAATGAATCATGATTCATGTTTTCCTCAAAGCTATGATACTTGACTTTGATTAACTGATTGTCATTAAAACAATATGAAGAAACGGAAAAACATTGATTTGAGCTAAAATTCACATAGCAAGCATCATAATTCCCATGATCACAAACAAAAACACCATTTGAATCATGTGTTGATTTGCCACAATATGTAATTGACAATGCAAAAATGGTACAAAAGCTCTCTGATTCGGAACATTTGATTTTTACAAAAGCAAATATCCCAATTTTATTCTTGGAAATAGTGCAATAACTAGTGCAACATTTGGTTAAAGAAACTTTTGACATTGAATAACAATCGAAATAAATAATTCCTCCATTTCCATTTGTATGACATTTGATAAAAATACATTCACTGATATTTACAATAGAATTTGCATAACTAATCATCGCAATCCCACCATCACATGTAACTGTTCGAAAATTAATAAAAAAACAACGAACTAAATAAAAATCCCCCTCCAAAATGGTATAATATCTCTCATTAACCGATTCAGTCGATATATTCACACACTCTTGGCAACGAGCAATGGCTAAAAGAAAGATCATTTAAAATATTGTTTACTGAACTTACACATTCAAATAGCGTCTGGGTCTTCGTCCATCATTGGGGCGCTCGGAGGAGTAGGATCCATGAATACAATAATTGGTTGTGCATCTCCGAAAGAAGAAAATGCGACCATATTTTCCACACGATTCCATGCAACTGATGTCACGGGTTGATCAAATCTGCAATTCCATTCCACTACTTGAATGGGCTCTGCTTTTCTTACAGTCCAGAGCATAACACCTCCGTCTTCGGATCCTGCCAAAATGAACTGTCCATCAGGAGAGAAAACAGAATGCATTTGGAATTTTTGGCAAATAATTCCTCCATATCTCTGGCACGGAACCATAACTTTTGTTTCGAAAATTCTAATCATATTATCTTGTGTGTGCACCAATAAAGAGAAGTTTGATCTTTCCATTGACAAACTAGTAATAGATACCTTCTTAATTTCGTCTTCTTTTGTAATAATTTTAAGTTGAATTCCATCAATTCCATCTTCTTCCAAATCTGTTCTCCATACAGTAATAATTCCGTTTGAATCACCTGCGTATAATGACTTTCCATCAGGTGAGAAACATAATGAATTGATTGTACCAATATTACCTCGATATTCCCTCAAAACTTTTTGCTTTGGTCGATCCCATAATCTAATAATTCCATCATATCCACCGGTAACAACCAATCTGTCATCTTGTGGATGGAATTTCGCAGAATAAATATATTTAGGATGTGCCAATATTGACTTTTCTCTCTTTGATTCTCCGTCACCTTTCCATATTTTAACCATCCCGTCAGCACTTGCAGATAGAAGCAGTCTGTCATCATCCGAAAATGATAGTTCATATATTAAATCAACATGGGCACGGATTTCACGGATCTTTCTAAATGTATCTGTTGTGAAAAACTGAAGAGTAAAATCATTATCAACTTGAATTGCTGCAACTAAAAGATCACCATTCTTATTAAATGTTAATGCATGAGCTCCTCTTTCTCCGGCAGGTATTTGAGCGGCGAGTTTTCGAGGAATCTTACAATCTCTGTTAGATGGTCTGACTTGTCTTCGTGGTTTCTTCTTCTTTTCTTCATTATTTTCGCCATCTTCGCCTCCATCAGAATCTTCTTCTATATGAAGTAGTTTGGTATAATCCTCACTTCCTACTTCTCTTTGGAAAAAGTGTTTGGGTCTTCCAGTTACATCATATGGCTCTTGAGGAACATCTGATTTCACTTCTACTGTAAGCCTGGCAGATACTTTCACTCTTGATGATAATAAACCGAAAACTGGGACAAAAGATCCCTTTAAAGACGGATTAAACCCACTTGGATAACTGTGAAGCTGCAAAACGCATGGATGACCGATATTATTCGAATCATCGTTAACTTTAAGACGTAAAAATGCCCATGCAATAGGCGCAAAATGATGTTCACGAGCTGGAACATCTAAATCCATAATTTCAAAAAACAATATTACATCTGGTGACATAATAACGTCGATATTCTCATTATATATGAAAGAATCGTCCCAAAAGGGGGCAAGATTAATTATACTCTCTATTTTAACTGGCTTTGTGCATACAGGAGAAATGAATGGTGTTGACTCATTAGAGGAAATACACTGTCTCTCAGGGTTCGATTTCGGTAATAACTCCCCAGTACTCCCATTCACAATGGATATTCGAACAACTACATTTCGCATAGGTCTTTCTACATCTAAATCAGAGCTGCCAATGACATTTATAGTAAAGATTTGTGCTGACATTAAACGATTTAAATAAAGTGTCGGTTTAAAATTACTTTTTTCTATATCACATGTCGGCTTGCTAGTGGGGAAAAACTGATTCATTCACAAGGACGCTGAGAGGTGTTTGAAAAGACTCTGTATATTTCTCTGATATACGAATTTCGCTGGTTTTTATATTGATTCTGGATTTTTCGATCTCTTGGTTTAGTAATTTGTCTAATAAAATTACACATTCTTTGGCCTTATCCGCTATATCTGCAATATTTTTGTTAAAAAGTTGTGAAGAACGAATATAATCTGACATTGTTGTCTCAAAATCTGAGCTTGGATTATCGGAAATAATTTGGTTCAAAGAAATGATTTCTTCAGATTTGTCTCTATATAAATCATTTTCAAAACGAGGGAAGGAATTGTTTGTTTGATAATGGTTGATTTTTCGATCTAATTGCATCTCTGATATGATGTGAGTGGTATCAATTAATTTGCAAAAGGTGACCATTTACGGTCCTGATCAATAAATCTTTCAATTCAATATGTTTTAAATATGCACTTGAATTAGAAGAGTAGAAGAATATTTCTCCTTTATAAGAACAAAAACTATTATTGAACATTGAGTAAGAACTACCATTAACAACTATTACTCCACTATTTCCAGAGTATGATAAGAATCTTGAGGGGAAATAATTAGAAATATTGATATTATATACAAGTCAGACCATCATTGATCTATATTTTCACTTTTTCATCCACCTCCTGCATCCCAAATAATCTCATTATCATTCAACCACAATGAAAAAAGTCAATCGAGGGATTGTTTTTTTTAAATACTTATATCTATGGTTAATAATATCTTTATGTTGTTTTAGCTCATCTAAATTTTCGAAATAAGCAAGAAAAAGAAAAATAAAGATTCAATAATGATGGTCGAAATGGTGGGAACTGTTAAGGTATATCATATTTGTTTGGTTATATGGTTTTGTAGTTATGTTAACTTTTTCCAAGAATATTAGATGAAATTGAAACAAATATGATAATTTTTTTGAATCCAAAAAACGACTGATTTAGATACATTTTTTAGACATTTGCTAAAACATTTCATTATTAATTGAACATATTTGAAGGTTTTTACAGGAAATGGTATTCATGAAGGCGTTATATGCGTATATCAAATACGAAAAGTACTTTTTCAGAGTGCATGTTTCAGGGATGTGTTGCTTAACAGGTGTCCTGGGTTTATATTATGGGAAAACAGTTACACTACTGTATACTCTAGAATTAATTTATCATGCGAGAACAATCCTTATGTTACTGGTGATGGATCAGCATATTACCCAGCTGATGATTCTCATTAAAGAGAAAACAATGTTTCTATTTATTTGTTGTTTTAAACTATTGAAGAATCCGCTGATTATGCTGTTTAATGATTAGTTTGAATAATGAATTAAGCCTTATTATGTGTGATTCCACAATATTTTGTCTTACTTATTTGGAAAATCTATGTGAGCAAAAACAACACTTAGATATTATTAGCAATAAAGACAAAAAGACTGTTTATCTAGATTGAAATTCCTTGATAGCCTTTTGTACATCTAGTGTTGACATACATTCCGAATTATTTATTTGATTTTCTCGACATATATCGTTCTGTACTTCATTAATCTGTTGATGGAACTTATCCATCAATGACCTAGATAAACAACGAGAGAGCACAGATGAAACAAGACCCCAATGAAATAGGAAAGAATTGAACATTTTGGCATCAAATATATTGGAAGCAATTTTCTTTGAAACATCTATGATTCCTTTGATCAATATGGTACATGCTTTTTCATAGAGTTCTTTTGGAATTGTAAGTTGTGCTGGAATATTTGTTAACAACGATAAGGCGGATTCAAACCCAGAGCTTATTTCGCTTGTACTGTACCATTCATTGTCCTCTTCTTCATCAAAAAGATCGGGATAATAGAATTCATTACTCCAGTAATCAACAAATATGGTAATAAGTTTGTTCAATGCTACATCAATGAATGATTGGTATTCAGATTCTATGCTAGCTTTTTCTGGAAATTCATAAGGAGTGACTTTGCTAAATGTGACTGATGTTTCAGGTATTATGACTTGCCTAATAAAGTCCATTTGAATAATTATGATGCAGAAGACCTCACTACTAATATCTTGTTCCTCAATAATTGAAAGACAACCTTTACCATATGATAATAGAAATGTTTTTAGATATCTGCAAATATCCGCAAATATTTGTGAATAGTAGAGATGCCCTATCTCTTGAAGGAAATACTGTAAATTTGATTTGAATTTTTCCAGAGAAGGTACCAAAGGGTAATCGTTTGGTTTTAAATTCTCAATATTTGTAAGGTTTGCCCTCCATTCTTCATTTTTCAAATACCTCAAAGATTCCTTAATATGATTCTGATTCATCAGATTTTCAATAATGGCAGAAACATGTTTTGGAATATTAGTAAAAATAGAGTCTGTGGAAAAACCTATTGTTTCCAATACCTTACAACAGTCTTGCATTGCTTGGATTGACTCTCTTGCAAGAGAAATATTACCGAAGTATTTCTCTTTTCGACAAATGGTAAGCTTCGTGGATAGTTGCTCGTATATCCAGGATACGAATAATGACATATAATTCTTAGGGAAAAGTTCGCAAAAATCATTGTAACATGATATGATTTCATCACAAAGAGCTGTTGTATGCTTCTTAGCAAATATTGATAATGCGGTATTACTAGGAATAGTTATTAGCATATTATCAACGGATTTTGAAGACAATTTTATATACAAATCAACAGAATCCGCCTCAAACCCTAAAGACATTAATTGTCTGAAACCTTTCTTTGTTGCTTTAACATGAAGATTCTGTGATGAAACTCTCTCAATGATATCATTTTTAAGAGTAATCCTTGTGCTTTCGATCCATTTATTAATTACTGGGTTTGAATTTTTGCTGAAGTTTTTACAGCGAACAACAAGGTCTATAGCCTCGCTAATCCGATGTTGTTGAATATAGCAATCAAACATTAAAGGGGCATCGGTTATCCAAGCTGGTTGATTTAATATCTCTTCATTTTCTGCTACTGGAAGATTCTTGCTGAGAGTTGTCGTAGGAGCTGGAAATGTAGCAACATTTTTTGTTAAAAGAATTAAATCATCGATCTTTTGGGGCAGTTCTGCAAATTCTCGCTCATATGAAGATATGCATTGGGATAAATCAACAAAAAGAGATGATTCCGATTCAATTGTTCTCACAACAGACTCATTAGAATCCGATATTAGTGCCTCTAACTCATTGATTTTCTTTAAAATGGAGGGTGTCGTGGCTGATTGGCATATGTTATTTATTTCTTGTCTAAGGTTAAAACTCTCACCATATGCACTTAAATCACTGTTTTTGAAAATTCTAGGATCAAAATTCTTATTCTTTCCAATTTTCACTGTAGCATGACGCATTTCTCAAATGATCTGTTCACTTTTTGAAAAAAAAGCATTATTAGTTCAAATCAAACTTGTCGCTTTCTACGATTAAAACTTAATCTCTAAAATGAACTCAATAAAAATTGTTCTTGTTGGTGACACAAAAGTTGGAAAAACATGCATTTGTCAGCAACTCACTGAAGGAAGAGTATTACCTAATAATCCCTCAACAATAGGAGCATCTTTTCGAACCCACGTAATTCAAACCGAAACAGAGTCATTACCAATCCAAATATGGGATACTGTTGGACAAGAAAAGTATCGTGCTATTTCTCCGATGTACTATAGATTGGCATCAATCGTCTTTTTAGTTTTTGACCTGACAAATGAAACGTCTTTTCACTCTTTAAATGAATGGGTTGGTGAAATTACCGAAAAGAGTCAGCCAAATATTAAAATAGTGTTGGTTGGGAATAAATGTGATCTAGTTGATGAGAGGAGAATACCACTTGATCTCGCTCTCTCTTTTGCGGATTCTATTAAAGCAATCTTTTATACAGAAACATCTGCAACGACTGGAAAAGGAATCGTTGATTTATTTGTCAGATCAACACAGTGTGTTTCCCAATCTATGAAAGCAAACCAAAGTCTTTGTATTACCAATGATACCAAACCTGATGCAACAAAATCTGGATGCTGTTAAAATATGAAGAAAAATAAGTGTTTTCTCTTTATACGTAAACATTCCATATGACTTTGGGAGATTTTCGGCGAAGGATTTGTGCTGGAAGTACTCCTGGGCAATAGGGGCCTCTTGTTGCTTGGATAAATCGCTCTTTCTTCTTAGGATCGTTAATAAGAACAATAACTGTCTTGGAGTTGTTAATAACTCTTGGGGTTATAGTGATTCTGTTGGCTCCAATTTGAGGAACAAAATGACCGATTACAAGATTTTCCCTATCAAAAACTGCTTGTGTACCAGGGAAAAGAGAAGCGATATGACCATCTGGGCCCATACCTAGTAGTATTATATCAAAAGAAGGTTCTGCGGCACCGAAATGGTCTTTGAGTTGTTTGGTATAGTCATTAACTGCATCTTGAAGAGGTAATTCTCCCTTCATACGATAAATGTTTCCCTTTGGTATTGGATAATGTGTGAACAATGCCTCTTCAACCATGGCAAAGTTTGAGTTGGCATCATTGGGCGGAACCATTCTCTCATCAACAAAGAAAAAGTGGACTTTTGAACTATCAATATTGGCTTTGGAAAACAACTGAGCTAATTGAGAGTAAATTGGGCGAGGTGTTGTGCCTCCAGATAATGCGATTCTGCAAATACCATTTTCTTTTATGGCTTCTGAGACCATTTTAGTTATTTGTACTGATGAGTTGGTTACAAAATCTTCGGGATCAGCAAACATATTTTGATTCATTGTACAAACACAGCCCCTTTTAATTGTCCCATACCTAACATCCATTCCTTTAGCATATTCAATAACATTATAGTTTTCTTTGAGTAATGGTTCAACAATTCTCCAAGAGATTTCAATTTCATCTGACCTGGGGAAAAATGATTGATCTCCTCTAATACTATCAAGAATAACTCTTTCATATGCACCTTGTAATGCATTCTTTCCGAATTCGTCTGCATATGTAAATTTGAGCTTGATTTCTTTTGTATTTAATCCCATCCCTGGTGTTTTCACGTGTTGCTTAAGGACAATTTGTTCATTTGGCTGAATTCGAAGTTTTAGGACATTTGGAGATGTACCACTATTTGTGGTAAATATATGGTGAGGGACTTCCTTGAATACCAGTTTGATTGTTGATATCTTCTTATTTAGAGATTTACCAGTAATAATATAAAAAGGGACTCCTTGCCATCTCCAGTTATCTATATACACTCTCCATATAGCCATTGTCGGAGCACTAGCATTTGGACTTACCCCCTGGTGTTGTTTGAAGCCTTGGTATTGCCCAAATATTACATCTTCGGGTGATATAGGACGAATAGATTGAAATACTTTCATTTTTTCATCCCTGATAGCATTTGCATTGAAGACTGAAGGTGGTTCCATAGCAGTAATTGCGAGAACTTGAAGTAAATGGTTTTGTATCATATCTCTTACAACAGTGGATTTTTCGTAATATCCCATTCTGGTACCAACATCAACTGATTCTGCTACCACAATTTCAACATGGCTCACAAAGTTTCGATTCCATATCGGTTCCCATAAAGCATTTCCCCAACGGAAAGCAAAAATATTCATAACAGTTTCCTTGGCAATGTAATGATCAATTCTATAGATAAATTCCTCATCGAAATACTTATGAAGGTTATCATTAAGTTCTACAGCTGTCTTAACATCATACCCAAATGGTTTTTCAACAACAAGTCTTGCCCATGCATTTTTGAAATTGGCAAGCCCACATTGTTTTAATTTCGAAGCCACAAGTTCAACTAAGGAAGGTGGAGTTGCCATGTAGTACAGAACCCCTTTAAACTTCTTTGATTCAACTATCGAAAGAATCTTTTTATATGTTTCATCGCTATCATACTCGCCTTGAACATAAACAAATCTTTTCAAAAAGGCAGGAATTGTTTCGCAACTCTCAGAAGATTCTGGATCAATTCTGGAATATTGCATAATGCCTTTAGCCAAGCGGTCTTTTAGTGAGGCATCATCAAATGTTGTTCGAGCCACGCCAATTATAGTAGTATCTGGATGCAACTTACTATAGCACGAAATAGACTCTAATGAAGGAATTAGCATTCTCATTGCTAGGTCACCAGATGCCCCGAAAATGACGCAGCATAATGGAGCATCAAGTGTGTCTTGATTAGTTACACTCATATTTTAAGTGAGATGACCTGTTTTTTTTATTGTATGAATTTTTCTGAGTGATCGATCGTCAAACCGCAGGTAATAAATGGTCAGAATGATTCCTCCTTTCAAATGTCGCGATGAAAAATAATCTTATGAAAATTCATAACAAATCTGTGAAACTTTTGATTTGAGAATAGGTCAGTTAAACAGAATTTTTGATAAGTTATTTTTATCGGAAAAATGATTTTTGAGATAAAAGTTTATTGTGTATCCCATTCAGTGTGGAACACTCCTTCTTTATCAATTCTCTGATATGTATGGGCGCCAAAGTAATCACGGATTGCTTGAATCATGTTAGCGGGAAGTTTATCGGTTGTGTAACTATCAAGGAATGATAATGATGATGATAGTACAGGGACGGGTATTCCTGAGAGTGTGGATGATGCGACAACCAATCTCCATGACTCTAGTCTAGTCCTAACTTCATTAGCAAAATGAGGAACTAAGAGGAGATTTGGATATTCAGGAGTGAAGTGTTGAAGAATTGCAGCCAGAAGATCTGCTCTGATGATGCATCCAGCTCTCCAAATACGAGCGCATTCAGCCAAGTTGACACCATAATTAAACTGCTTATTTGCTGCATCAATCAAAGCAAGTCCTTGGGCATATGCTACGATCTTTGATGCATATAAAGCATCCTTAAGATGTTGAACGGTGATCTTCAAGGGGTTACTCTGAGATGGTTTTGGATAAATTAAAGCAGCCCTTTGTCGTTCTAAAATTAAACCAGAAACCAAACGAGCATCAACGGCTTCTGAAAATGCCGGGGTTGGGAATCCGATATCAAATGCATCTTGTGCTGCCCATTTTCCTGTTCCTTTTTGGCCTGCAACTCCCTTGATAAAATCGATAATATGTCCCTTTTCTTCTTTCTTCTTTAAAACAATCTCTGCTGATTGAATTAAGAAACTCCTTAGTTCAGCCTTGTTCCAATTAGAAAATGTTTCTGCCATCTCCTCATTTGAAAGGTGCAAAACATTCTTCATCAAATCATAAATCTCGGCAATCAACTGAAGATCAGCATACTCGATGGCATTATGAACCATTTTCACGAAGTGTCCACTTCCTCTTTCACCAACTCTTGCAACGCATGATTGTCCATCTTCGGCCTTTGCTCCAATTGTGGTTAAGATATGTTTGCAAGCATTCCAAGCTTCTACTGGACCTCCAAACATAATAGATGGACCCTTTAGGGCTCCTTCTTCTCCTCCAGAGATTCCCATACCAATGAAGTTAACTCCTGTTCCATTTAATGATTGTTGGCGCCTCTCTGTAGCCTTCCAATGTGAATTTCCTCCATCAATCAAAATATCACCTGGCTTAAGAAGCTTTCCCAATTGCTCAGTAAACACATCAACAGCACTGTCGGTAACCATCATCAAAACAACTCTTGGTGTCTTCAATGAGTTCACACATTCTTCAAGAGTGTCACACCCAATCATCTTTTGGGAATTAGCAACCCTGATAACTTCATCAGTCTTACTTCGTGTTCGATTATAAAGAGATACAACAAACCCGTTTCTATCAATATTACGAGCGATGTTTCCGCCCATAACTCCTAGTCCAACAACAGCAATATCAGCTGACATTGTAAATAAATGAAGTGATCATTTTGTGAAAATCAATTTTTCAAAACACTGAGTTCAAAAAGTGGGATTATTTACTAACCTTCGACCATTCAGACTTCAGTTCAAACAATTCAGTGATTATTTTTTATTCAAATATTGAGAACCGATAAAACGGCTTTTTCCGATGAAACTTTGATAGATATATGTAGATAATCACACATTTAAGGAATGAAAATGATTATAGTATTTTCACCAATTGTAATTATATGATTCAAGGATTTGATTAATAGCGTCTTTGAATATGGTAGTCTATTGTTTTCTTGATCTGTAGAGTTGATGATTCTCTGAATTTAAATAATTAGTGATTGATCGATTTATTGATGTTTTTTAGATCTTTTATATTAATTAAATTTATGTATTATCAATTATTAGAACAATAAATTTTCAAGATTAATGATGATCGATAAAAATTACCTAGTTTCTAATCGAAAATTTATGGTGAATAATCAATTTGCAAAATCTTTCTCATATCTCCATCCATGTTCACCTCAAAAATGATTTAGCTAATGAGATGGATAATGCGTGAACCTATATATATATTGCTTGATTTCTAATTACTCTCGATCTTCTCTTTTTGGAATTTATTAATAAAATCATTATTATTGAATCCAAATTCAAAATAGTATTATAATTATTGTTCCTCAATAAGTTTAAAAACTCATTATTAATCCTATAATAATAGTATTTTGGAGATGAGAAATCTGTAGATTTGATGTACAACCCTTCAAAAATAAATCCATCTTCAAGACTCAATGAGTCTGTTAATACATATTGAATGAAAAAACCAAAATGTATGTTGCATTCATGCAATCCATTAAATATATAAATTCAGTTTGATGGATTTTTCATCTTGTTTGTTAGATTGTGTGAGAAATGTGACCATAAGATTCTGAAATTGATGTATTAGAGCTATCTTGTCGAGAAAATTGGAATAATGCAAATATATAGACTAAACTCATCATTAGCACAATAATTGAAAGAGATATTATAATTGTCCATATAGAAATTATTCCTGGGTCATAATTCATGAATGTTTGTTCTCCAGTTTTCATATGTGTCTCTTCATGAGTATTCATAGGTGTTTCTTCATGAGTATTCATAGGTGTGTTTTTATGAGTGTTCATAAGTGTTTCTTCAATAGTATTCGTAAGTGTCTCTTCATGAGTACCAATAGGTGTCTCTTCTGGAGTGTTCATAAGTGTTTCTTCAAGAGTATTCATTGGAGTTTCTTCTGGAGTGCTCATAGGTGTCTCTTTATGGGTATTCATAGGTGTCTCTTCATGAGTATTCATAGGTGTCTCTTTACGGGTGTTCATAAGTGTCTCTTCATGAGTACCAATAGGTGTCTCTTCAAGAGTATTCATTGGAGTTTCTTCTGGAGTGCTCATAGGTGTCTCTTTATGGGTATTCATAGGTGTCTCTTCATGAGTATTCATAGGTGTCTCTTTACGGGTGTTCATAAGTGTCTCTTCAATAGTATTCGTAAGTGTCTCTTCATGAGTACCAATAGGTGTCTCTTCAAGAGTATTCATTGGAGTTTCTTCATGAGTATTCATAGGTGTCTCTTTACGGGTGTTCATAAGTGTCTCTTTGTAAGTATTCATAAATGTCTCTTCAGGAGTTTTCTCAATTAATGGAATATCGGCATTGCAATGGATTGCGTTGTAAAACTGGAATTGATAGGTTTGTCTATATAAAAAGGAATTGTTTGAAACAAAATTTGCAGATGTTCTTGTATAGATATATAAATCTGAATGGCTTATAAATGAATGAGATATTACAACAGAATTGTAAAAATTGTTGAATAGATATTTTGTATTGTTATGGAATACGCAATACATAATCATTTTTGATGTCTGATCTCGGAAACTCATTAATCCTAATTGTGAACTGTTATTATGTACTAAGTTAGTATAAGTAATATTAAATGGAACTGAAGAAAATTCACTTTCCATGGTGAAGATATTGTTCTGTGATATCATGTTGTTCGAAAAAGTGTTGTGAGAACATGTGAAGGTTTTTGGGTATTCTATTTGAAAACAAGATATTCGTGAAGCACAGTTCATTGAACAATTTGTGTTGTCCACTCTCTGATTACCATTTTTTAAGGAAAAAGACTCTCCTCCATATGAAACATCATGAGCGCAATATGATAATGAGAGATACTCAATATAAGTCACTTCCTTTGCTGAAAAAAAACCAAAATTACCATCAGCTATATAACTACATGAGCACCTATGAGCACAAACCATTCTGAGATTTAAATAACCAGAAAGGCAATAAAAGGCACCTCCAGCTTGATCACATGAACAATTATAAAATATTGAAGAATTAACAATTATCGATAATAAAAAGTTATTCGCATATATCACTCCACCATTGCCAGAATAAACAGAAGACCTAGAGAAGGAACAGTATGAAATATTGATATTCATATTCGTATATGATCGGCCCTGAGTAGTAGTTTCTTTTTCACATGCAAAAACAATACTCCAAATAGCATTGTTGTTAAAATAAAGTGGTAACT
>Ga0074193_1001111_pt1 | contig 36393 bp, 33 predicted proteins | sample EPASupsiteHSE605_FD_64523 | JGI IMG/M metagenome (GOLD analysis project Ga0074193, IMG submission 64523) | Bioremediated contaminated groundwater from EPA Superfund site, New Mexico - Sample HSE6-05 | ecosystem: Environmental > Aquatic > Deep subsurface > Groundwater > Contaminated ... | reverse complement strand
CTGCAAGATAAGACTCCACAATTCGTAGTTTCTCTTCTGCTGCTATTTTCCCTTTTTGTGGCATAAACTTACCCCCAGACTGGTCAGTGTTTTTTGTTTCACTGTCCTATCTGGGGGTAGCATATCAGTATTCGGGTGGTATCCGCTTTTTGTTCAAAGGGTCTTAAGCGCCTCGACAAGTACTTCAAACTGCCTGCTGTGAGAGGCCTTAACCAGTACGGCATCGCCTCGCTCAATAAACGTTGGCAGCTTTTCGATCAGTTCCGGTTTGTCAGAGAAGTACAGAACGTTTTTGCAGCCGGATTCCTTCGCGCCCGCCGCAGTGTTTGCCGAGAGTTCGCCGCAGGCAACGACAAGCTCGATGCCCTTTTCGGCGGCGTGGACACCCGTTTCAAAGTGGAGACTTGCCGCCGCATCGCCAAGCTCACCCATATCGCCGAGAATGCAGACGCGTCGGCCGTCTAACATTGAGAGCGAATCGAGGGCCGCCGCGACCGAGGTGGGATTTGCGTTATAGCAGTCGTCAATGATGGTGAGCTTCTCGGTTTTGATGATGCTCGACCTGCTGCCGACCGGGAGATAATCGGCAAGGCCGGCTGAAATCTCCTCATCTGTCAGACCCAGATGGAGACCAACGGCGGCGGCACCGAGGGCGGCTGTCACAAGGTGTACGCCGAAGGCACCGATCCGTGCGGGGATACGCCGTCCGTCTGAGATAATATCAAGCGCCATGCCGTCCGTTCCGAGAAGTCTGATATTTTCGGCGGTAACCTCGCAGCCAGCCGATACGCCAAAACGCACGAGTCGCTGTCTGCAGACAAGCTTTCTCAGGGTCTCGTTGTCATAGTTGACGAAAACAATCCCGTCCTCCGGCAGAAACTCCAGCAGCTCGGTCTTGGCCTTGAGCACCCCGTCAAAATCGCCGAGAAATTCCAGATGGGCGCTGCCGATTGCGGTGAAGAGCGCCATGTTAGGGCGAACGATTTCACCGAGTCTGTACATTTCGCCGAAGTGCGAGATGCCCATTTCAATGACAGCCGCTTCACTGTCCTCCTGTAGTCCAAAGACTGTGAGCGGGACGCCCAGCTCGTTGTTAAGATTTTTCGGCGTTTTATGAACCTTGAATCGGCGCGAGAGCACGGCGGAAACCATTTCCTTGGCCGTGGTTTTGCCGACGCTGCCCGTGACACCCAGAATGGGAATGTCAAAACCGCTGCGATAGAAGGCAGCGAGATCCCCGAGCGCGGTGACGGTGTTTGAAATCACAATAACCGGCAGACGCCCATCGTCCGGCTGACGCTCGCAGAGGGCGCAGAGCGCTCCTTTTTCGAGGGCGGCGGCAATGTAATCGTGTCCGTCGCTTTTCTCGCCCCGAATGGCAGCGAACAGACAGTCCGCCGTAGCCGTGCGGCTGTCTGTTGTGACGGCGGTAATTTCCTTTGCGAGCAGTGCCGCTTCGCCGAAAAAGGTGCCTTTCACGGCAGCGACAATATTTTCAAGCGTCAGATTCCTCATCGGATTGGCCCTGTCTTTCAGCTATATTTTTTCATCGATACTGCGATGATCTCCTCACAGAGTTCGCCGAAGCTTTTCCCCTGTGCCAGGGCCATCTGGGGAATCAGACTGGTCGGGGTCATACCGGGGAGGGTGTTCGCCTCGAGACAATAGAGATCACCCTGGGCGTCCATCAGGAAATCGACGCGGCAATAGGCTTCAATCATGAGTGTCTCGTTGACCTTTTCGCTAATCCGCTGAATGCACAGCGTAGCCTCGTCGCCGATAGGAGCGGGGCAGAGCTCGGTGGTCAAACCCGCCTGATATTTGTTTTTGTAGTCGTAAAAACCCTGTTTGGGGATGATTTCAACCACAGGCATTGCCTTGCCGTCCATCACGCCGACCGTTAGTTCCCGGCCCTTGATATACTGCTCGACGAGGACAGCGCGTTCATATTTAAAGGCGGTTTTCAGCGCTTCATCATATTCATCGCGGGTGTTGACGATAGAGGTTCCGACACTCGATCCGCCGGAGCAGGGCTTGACGACGCAGGGAAAGCCGAGGTCCGCATAAGGGGCCTGGCCTGCAAAAACCGTGATGCCCGCCGGTGTGAGAATACCGGAGCAGGCAAAAAGCTTTTTTGAAAGGGCTTTATTCATCGCAAGCGCACTGCCCAAATAGCCACTGCCGGTATATTTAATGCCGGCCACGTCAAAGGCCGCCTGCAGCTTGCCGTTTTCGCCCTCGTCACCGTGCAGGGCGAAGAAGGTGATATCCGCCGCCCGGCAGATTTCAAGAACATTGCTGCCGAGGAGACTGTCGTCGTCCTGATTGCGCAGAGCCTTGATTAGTTCAAGATCCGGCTGGGTTTCCTTCACGGGGATCGTTTCGTTGCGCAGCTCGCGCTTGAAAAGATCGCCGGGCTTCTCATAATATTCCGTGCAGCCGAAAAACGCGTCCAGCAGCACAACTCTGTGGCCGCGTTCACGCAGAGCCTTTGCAACCATCGTTCCGCTTGTGAGCGAAACGTCGCGTTCGGTGCTGATGCCACCGCACAATACAGCTATATTCATAAGGTACCTCCCTTAATAACGTAATCCAGAATACGGCACCTAGTATAGCACAGAAAGCAGACCATATCAAACACAATTGCGCACAAAAAGGCCCGCCGCACAAAAAAATGCGGCGGGTGAGGCGAATGATGACTGCACCGCGCAGAGGGATACGCAGGGCATTATTTTAGCTAAAAAACTTTGAGCGGACCTCGTCTACAGGCATGTCGGCACCTGTATAGAGCTTAAATGCCGCAGCGCCCTGATAGATGAGCATCCCGACACCGCCGATGGCGATGCAGCCTGCCGCCTTTGCCTCACGCAAAAGCTTGGTTTCCTTGGGGTTATAGACTGTATCGGTCACAACAAGGCCGGGCCGGAGTACTTCGGTGGAACTGATGGGCATTGTGTCTACGTCAGGGGCCATTCCCGCCCGCGTGGTGTTGGCAAGAATGTCGCTCTGTGTGACGGATTGGAGCAGCGCCTGCTCATCTGCCAGATCGTGGACACGGACGGAGCATTGATGCAGTTCCTTACAGATGTTTTCAGCCGTCTTCTCGGCCCTGGAATAGAACGCGTCCTTCAGGTTGAAGATCGTGATCTGAGAAGCGCCGGAGAGCGCGCACTGCACGGCGATGGCCGTTCCGGCACCGCCTGCACCCATGATGGTAATGCGCTTGCCGGCAACGTCTACGCCCTCGGATTTAAGGCTTTCCACGTAACCGATGCCGTCGGTGTTGTGACCGATCCAGCGTCCGTTTTCGTTGACCGCCGTATTGCAGGCACCCATCAGTCTTGCCGCAGGACTCAACTCGTCCATGTAGTCCACAACGGCTGCCTTGCAGGGCATCGTAATGTTTATACCGCGGAAATTGAGCGATTTGATTCCGGTCATAGCTTCGTTCAGCTTCTCGAGCGGAACGTCAAAAGCGACATAGACACAGTCAAACCCCAGCTTTTCAAAGCAGTAGTTATACATTGCGGGTGAACCGGAGTGACCGACGGGCGAGCCTATAAGGGCGAGCGTTTTTGTTTTTCCGGAAATTTTATTATCCATAATTGCCTCCTTGTGCGCTGCTGCGCGAGTTTTAATATGTCAGGCCTTTCGCAAGCGGAAGACTTATATGCTTCTGAAATATGCCCATAATTTTTCCTGCAAACAGGGCTGCAAAGACTGTGCCCTCCCGGACGCCCTCAAGGCGATGGAGAAAAACGAGCGATACAATTAAAGAGGTGAGCAAAAGCCCTGTATCCAGTGCGCGCTTGACCGCATACAGGGGAAAGCGCTCCAGCTTTTTCGTTACGGCAAGCGCAAGGCCTTCCAACGGCATGGGAATGAGATCCATCTGGACATAGAGGGCAAGACCAAGGCCCAGAAAGATAATGCCGAGCACCATAACAGCAAAATTGGCCATATAGCCGACAGGGTGGATAGCGGCCGTCAGTCCACAGGTGAGGTCCACAAACCAGCCAAAAAGGAAGGACAGTGGAATCTGCAGGAAGGAAACAGGACGAAATTCTCGTCCAAGCACCGCAAGCTGGATTAAGACCAACACAACATTGACCCCGATCAGACAGACGCTGTATCGGATGGAAAGAACATGGCTGAAAACATAGGCGACGGAGGAATTGACAGGCAGGCCAAGACCGGATTGAAGGAAGAGCGCAAGCCCAATGGAAAGCGTAAAAAGGCCGATCAGGTAGATGAAAAGCCGGTTCATAAAACGGGTTTCAAAAATGAGTGCTTTTAAGTTATTGATATGGGGGAGCCTCCCATCTGTCATCCGAACCTATTGAGCGATGTAAGGAACAATACAAGACAAGCGAGCGTACAGACGTGTGATGTCGGCACGCCCGCCTGTCAGACGGTCGGTTCTTATTCGTTTTCGCCCTTTTTGCTGAAGGCGCTCACACCGAACCACTTTTTGTAGTTGACTGCGAGGAAGACCATGAAGATGGCACCGACAATTGCGAGACCGAGGTTTAGGAGCAGGCTATTGACAATTGCCTGACCTTCACCGACGTCCGCTGTGAACCAGGACTGGATCAGGGGCATCGCATAGGATGCAAGACCCATGAAGGTGTAGTAGATTCCGAGGTTTCTGCCCTTGTTGCCCGGATGGAATTCCTGCATCAGGGAAACGCCGCACTGGAGTGCGCCGCCGGCGGCAAAGAAGCCGATAGCAGCGGAAGCAATCTGAACAACGATGTCAGACTTCACTGTGCAGACCAGAACATAGGCGAGAATAGAACCGGCAAGGTCAATGATGAGAACCTTCAACGTTCTCCAACGGGCCTTGGCCATCAGGAATGCCCATGTCAAAACGGCGGCGATGCTGCCGAAGGTATAGAGACTCGTAAGAGAGGCGGCCTTGAGCTCATCCATGCCGACAACAGTCAGACCATAGCGCTTAAGAAGCTGTTGAGCAGAATACATGGTAGCCATTGCGATAAAGCCGTAGAGGGCGCAGCCGACAGTAACGGCCATAGGGGGCTTCTTGACAAAGCGAGCAGCGGCTTTCTGAGCATCTGCATCCAGTCTGTCTTCTTTGGCAAGCTTCGGAACCTCTTTGCCTGCGGCCTTAAGCTCCTTGGCTTTTGCGCGCTTGTCCTTAAGCTCGGAGTCGTAGGAATAAGGAGCCACGACGGCGAGAAGGAAGATGATAACGGACATAACGATCGGGATGATCAGGCCGACCTGCCAGCTGCCGGCAGCCTTCAGAGAAACGACGAGCATCGGATAGATGAGACCGGAAACGGAGATAACGCCCTTGATGAGGATAACTGCGGAAGACGGAGCCTTCGTCCAGCTCTCCTGTGCTGCGGGGTAGCAGGCACCATCGAAGAAAGAAGTTGCAAGACCGGCCATGAAAGCGCAGACGCCTGCGATAGCAAGGCTGGTGGTTGTGAGCATTCCGGCAAAGAAAGCGATGTACATGACGGCGCCAATGGCGATCATGAGCTTACGCCCGATTTTGTCGGAGAGCTCTCCGCAGATCCAAACGCTGAGGAATTTTGCAAGACCAGTATAAGCGATAACTTTGTATACGCCTGCTGCATCTGTGCCCCACTGTACGACGAACTGGTCAAGGTTCTGTGAAATAACAATTGCCTGAATACCATGCGTCAGATATGCCATATACACAGCGGCCAGAGTCCAAAGATACTTTTTGCCTCTCATTAATATAGACCTTCCTCTCTTTTTGTTGATTTATTTCAGCGCTTTTTTGCCAACGACAGCGCCGGAATCCAAATAATTTTTGATGGCGGACTCGTCATAGCCGAGTTCACGCATCACTTCTTCCGTATGCGATCCCTGAGCGGAAGACACCTTATAGGATGGCTCAGGAAGGGATTGGAATTTAACGGGGCATGTTGCAATGTTTCGCTTGCCGGAGGGGCAGTCGAGCTTTGTCATAATGCCGTTTGCCCAGACCTGTTCGTCCTCATACATATCCATGGGTTCGTAGCAGGCCTCACAGGGGAGATCGTTGTCCTTAAATATTTTAAGAATCTCGGCTCTGGTGAACTTTCTAATGGCTTCGTCGAGAATCCCAACCACTTCGCTGTTGAGCTTGAGCGCGTTCATGTGGTCACAGTTGTTGTAGTTTTCATTTCCGACAAGGTCCGTGCGGCCAACAAGAGTCATGATCTTGTCATAATCCCGGTCATACTGTGGTGCACACAGCGCAATCCACTTCTCGTCCTTTGTGCGGAACACGTTGTTTGTCGGGCAGATGACCTCCGTGCGGCTTTTGGGGTAATTATTGCCGTACTGGGCCGAAACAACGCCGGTAGAAAGCATGAAAACAGCGGCATGGTGCAAGCTGACGCTAATCTTGTCGCCGGTGCCCGTGCGGTCACGGTTATAAAGAGCCGCGCAGATTCCGGAGGCCAGGCACATCGAAACCTGAAAATCGCCAAAGCCGTTGGTGGGGATCATGGGAGCATCGCCCTTGTTGACGGTTGTGCCGAAAACACCGCCGCGGGCCATATAGCAGGTAACATCAAAGCCCGCCGTGTCCTTTTCGGGACCGTTTTCGCCATAACCAAGACAATGCGCGAAAACGAGTCGGGGATACTTGGCTTTGAGCGCGTCATAGTCAAGCCCGAGCTTTACAAGAGACTTTGTGCGAATGTTCGTAACAAAAACGTCTGCGTCGGCAAGAAGCTTATACAAAACCTCAAGACCTTTTGCATCCTTCAAATTGAGGGTTACAAAGCGCTTATTCATGTTTGACATATCGAAGCCGAGATTTTCATCGTCTTCATACGGCATGCCAAAAACTGCGCCCTGTGTGCGGCCCGGATCGCCGGAGGGGGATTCAACCTTAATGACTTCGGCGCCCCACTCACCTAAAACGCGCGCAGTGGTCGGCGCAGCGAGGAAAGTTGTAAGATCGACTACCTTGATTCCTTCTAAGGGTTTCATAGTCATACATCCATTCTCTTTAAGATTACCCGCCGGAGCACCGAGCATTGCCGCTGATCCGGCGGGTGACTTGGGCAAAACGCTTAGTCGTCGATATATTCGATTGCGCCGCCGCAGTCTTCAAGTCCGCGATAAGCGGTCAGGCGCTGTACGGTGCGGGGGCCTTCTTCCAGCCACATGGCGCGGCAGTCGCGGTAAAGACGCTCAACAGGGCCGTATTCGCAGTCCTCAAAGTAGCCGATGCCGCCGAAGATTTCAAGCATGGAATCGGATACGGTGCGGACGGTGTTGATGGAATGCAGCTTGCACATAGCGGCCTTCATGTCGATCTTTTTTCCTGCATCGTAGTCTTTTGCAAAATCCCAGATCATGAGACGCAGCGCATTAATTTCGGTGCCCATATCGGCAATGGTCTGCTGAATGGCCTGACGCTTTGAAAGGGGCTTTCCGAAGGTGACGCGATCCTTTGCGCGTTTGATGGTCATTTCAAGCATACGCTGTGCCATACCAAGGTTGGAAACGGCGATGTGCGCACGGGAAACAGCCAGAGAGTGCATCGCAATTTCAAGGCCCATGCCTTCCTTGCCAAGCAGGAATTTCTTGTGGACGCGCATATTGGTAAACTTCAGTCCGGCGTGACCTGCGCCACGGCAGCCCATCATGTGGGGCATCGGAACAATTTCGTAGCCGGGTGTATGAACATCGACAAAGAAAGCGGAAAGACGGCTGTCTTTATCGGAGGTGGGATCGGTGGAGACGATGAGATAAGTAAAGTCGGAGCAGTCGGTGTGGGAGATCAGAGTCTTTTCACCGTTGATGATATAGTAGTCACCATCTTTAACAGCGGTAGTGTGAATGTCGGCGCCTGTGCCGCCTGCTGCTTCGGTCAGTGCGAAGTTGGAGTAGATCGTCTTATCCTGGAACTTATCCATGTACTGCGCCTTCAGCTCATCGGAGCCGAAATCGTCAAGAATGCGCCAATCAAGATCGGCAGCATGGTGCAGGTGCATACGCATACCGCCGGGGCCACGGCTGAACTCTTCCTGAACCATCAGAATCTGCTTCTCCGAAAGGCCGAACCCGCCGTATTTCTCGGGCAGTGCGAAACGATAAAGGTCATTTTCTATAGAAAGCTTATAGAATTCCTGAGGGAAGGTGTTCGTGACTTCGATTTCCTTTTGCATCTCATCAAAAGGGCCCTCCGCCAGTGCGCGGATTTTCTTCAAATAGTCGTTGAATTCCTGTTTTGTCATTTTCATGGTTAGCACTCCTTGTCAAAAATTATAGTCTTTCGCATATAAATACAGCGATAAAATAGTGAAAATGTTATCAATCGTGCTCGAGGAGCTCGCTTTTCCATAATTCCTGGTATCAGTGTAGCCTTCGTAAAGCAAACTGTCCAATTGCTATTTTTGTAACGCTCTCCACGCAATCCATAGGCTAAACCTATAGATTTCATACTTTCACTAAAGTTACCGTAATTGCGACATGGGGGATTGACATTTAGATCAAAAACACTCTATACTTTGTACAGGCAGTTTTTTTGAACACACTTGTACGGATTATAATAAACAGTAGATTTCCGGAAAACGGGGGATAAGGATGAATCTTTCACAGCTCTATTATTTCCGCAAACTTGCGGAGCTCCAGCACTACACGCAGGCAGCTCAGGAACTGTATATCACTCAGCCGAGTCTCAGCGGAGCCATTTCTGCGCTTGAAGCGGAGCTGGGAATCTCGCTTTTTGAAAAGCGCGGCAGAAATGTGTATCTGACCAAATACGGCAAAGAGTTCTACCAATACGTCTGCAACTCCCTGCAATTTCTGGAAAGAGGCATTGAAGTCGCCAAAGAACACGCCGGCACACTCAGCGGAACGGTTGATATCGGCAGTATCTCCACAATTCAGGGTGATTATTTGCCAATGGTCATCCGGTCTTTCATTGCAGATAAGGGCAGCAACGTCAAGTTCAGCATCCATCAGGAACAGACAAATGCAATTGTGACGGCCGTCCAGAACGGTATTTGGGATATCGGTTTCTGTTCGCCGGTCGACGACGCGCCGGACCTGTTTTTTGTCCCGGTGCTCCAGCAGCCACTGGTGGTCGTTGTCAACAAAAATCATCCGCTGGCCAAGGAACCCACCATAACCTTCGATCAGCTCAGAGGCTTCGACCTGATTACCTACCACACCGAGCAGCCGATCGGTAAAAAGGTCGGCAAGCTTTTGGAGAGCCATGGGCTCAAAGCGGACCAGCAGTATTCAAACGAGCTGGACATGAGCGGCATTGCCTCGATCTCAAACAGCGTGGCGGTGATTCTTCACACGCCCAGCCTCAAGCAGTTTTCCGATCTTGTTGCCCTTCCGATGCCGGAAGTACCCGACAATTTCCGCATCGTCCACATGGCCTTTAATCAGAAAGCATACAAATGCCATGCCGTCGAGAGCTTTATTGATTATGTGGCAGCGTTTTGGTCATACTCGCCGAGCTCCCTGGGGTGGCGGCAATTTGATTGATGGGCAGGGCATATAGGCCCTCGCCCTCGAAATAAGCGTAAAGCACGAAGCCGCTTTTGCAGCGGAAGCTGCATTTCACGCAAGGGTCCTTATCACAATAAGCATAGGCGTCCTCTCCCGAAAGTGCGAACACGGCGGGCGGGCGCTTTTTGCTTTTTAGGAACATCTGCTGTCCGCCGGTGAACGTTTCAAGATATAGCCAGTCGGGATTTTTGCCCTGCCAGAATGCGCGGACGCAGTTCTCGTTGAGGCCGCCGACAATGTCATAGCTCAAGGACCTGCATTCGGGCAGCATCTCTTCGCTAATGGGAACGAGTGGTTCGCAGTTTTGTCCGCAGCAGGAAAGCCTGCAGTCCGAGTCTGCGGGAAAGGTGCCCCGAAGAATCGTCCCGCAGCTGCTGCAGCGGAAAAAGCGGATGGGCGGCCTGTCAATCTGAGGTTTTGCGGCAGCAAGATAACGTCGCGGTCCGATGCGTCTGTCCTGACTCATATCCGGTTTTTCTCCTTTGCCATTCGCTGTTCCAGCTCGTCGGCAAGCAGGTGCTTTTTGACCTTACCACTTTCCGTTCGGGGAATGGCGCTGATAATCTCAACGCGTTCCGGCCAGTGGCGCTTATGTACCTTCTTGCTCTGAAGATAGGCAAGGATATCTTCTTTGGTGATGGTTTTCGTATTTTCAGAGAGAACGATAAAGGCACAGATTCGTTCGCCCAGCCGCTCGTCGGGCATACCGATAACCGCATGGTCGGCCACACCCGGACAGCCCTCGAGGTTTTCGTTAATATCGTTAGAGTTGAGGTTTTCTCCTCCGCGGACAATGATATCCTTTTCACGGCCAACAATTTTGATATTGTCGTTCTCATCGGCAACGCAGAGATCGCCCGAGTAGAACCAGCCGTCGTCGTCAAGCGCCGAATCGGTGAGCTCGGGGGCGTTGAGATAGCCCACGAAAACATTTGGCCCGCGCGAGGCTTCTTCGCCGATAATCCCTGCGGGAACGGGCCGTCTGTCTTTGTTCACGACGCGCACTTCAATCGCGCCCATGGTTCGGCCCGACCATTTGCCCGCGTTTTCAAGACATTCTTCGGGCCGGACACAGACATGTGGAACGCTCTCCGTCGAACCGTAGCACTCGCAGACAAGAACCGCAAATTCGTTCCAGGCCCTCTGCACCAACGCCTTGGGCACGGGTGCCCCCCCGCAGATATAAAAGCGCAGATACGGCAGAATGCCGCCGCTCTCCTCGAGCTGCTTGAGCAGATCGTAAATAAAGGGGGTTGCCCCCATCGAGTAGGTACATTTTTCGGTGTTCATGATCTTCACCGCGTTCCCACAGTGAAAGCGCTCTTCTAGAACGAGGCGTCCCCCGCGCAGCATCGGAGAAATGATGCCGTGATGCAGGCCGGTTGCGTGGCTGAGGGGCGCGGGCATAAAGATGCTGTCGTCCCCGGTGAGGCCGAGCGTCTCGTTGAAGACCTCTTCGCTGTAGATAATGTTGTTGTGCGTGAACATGACAGCCTTGCAGCCTCTTGTTGTGCCCGAGGTGCATAAGATAAGCGCTATATCGTTGCTTCCGGCTGAGGCACAGACGGAAGGCACAAGGCCGGAAGCCAAGATTTCCGCAAACTCACCCGCACCTTCAGGGAGAGCCGCTTTATCAGACGGGGTATCGCACACGAATACGAGTGTGTCTAGGGCGGGCAGGCTACTTTGGAGGGTGCGCAGCATCCCTACGCGGTCTGACGTTCTGTAGACGGCGTTGCTCAGATGCAGCTTGCTGCCGAGCAAGTCGAGCAGAGATTTCAGCTCGTCGTCAATGAAGCACATGCCGAGCGGAGCGGGTACCGCACCGAGCTTCAGGCAGGCAAACAGGGTCATGACAAATTCACTTCTGGGCGTGATTTGGAAGCTGATGACGTCTCCGAGACCAAGGCCGCGGGATTGAAAATAAGCAGCAAGCGTATCCGCTTTTTTATCAAGCTGGGCATAAGTGAGGCGGACACCGCGGTCGTCAACGACAAATTCTTTGTCCCCGCACTGCGAAACCGTGTCATGCCAGCGGTCAAGCAGCGTTGCGTTGCCCCAGTAGCCAAGCTGTTCATACAGCCTGCGCCTGTCTTCGTTTATTTTTACTCCGTTCACAACCAAACCGCCTTTCCGTATCTCCGTACGGATTTATTTGTGCCGCCGCAGAGACTCGACTTTACTTATATTCCTGTTCGAGCGCCTTAGCGATGGTTAGTCTCTGGATCTGGTTCGTGCCCTCGAAAATCTGGAAGATCTTTGCGTCGCGCATAAGCTTCTCAACGGGATATTCCTTGCTGTAACCATAACCGCCGAAGACCTGCACCGCGTTGGAGGTTACTTCCTGCATGCAGTCGGTAACGAAAGTTTTGGTTATCGCGCCTTCCTTCTGGACGAGCTGTCCCGCATCCATCAGCTTCATGGTGTTGTTGACAAGGCAGCGAGAGGCTTCAATTTTTATGGCCATATCGGCAAGCAGGCTCTGAACCATCTGGAACTTGATGATGGGCTGGCCAAACTGCTGACGCTGCGTGGCATAGGCCATTGCCTCGTCCAGTGCGCGCTGCATGATGCCGACGCCGAGAGTCGCAATGAATGCGCGGGAAAGGTTCAGCGCGTTGAGCGCGATGTGAAGGCCTTCGCCCTCTGCGCCGATGCGGTTTTCAACAGGAACGCGGACATTATCAAAAATCAGTTCCGTTGTGTTGGAAAGACGGAAGCCCATTTTGTTTTCGTGAGCGCCGATGGACAGGCCCTTGCTGTCGCGATCAATCATGAAAGCGGAGATACCTTTTTTCCCAGCGGCGGGGTCTGTCTTGAAGAAGCTGACATACATGCTGGCGCAGGCACCGTTGGTGGCGAAGGTCTTAGTGCCGTTGAGCACATAGTAGTCGCCGTCACGGGTGGCTGTTGCGCGCAGAGCGCCCGCGTCAGAACCGGCGCCGGGTTCGGTAATTGCAAAGCAGGCAAAGTTGCCGGGCACGACGACGTCTGCAAAGCGGCGTGCCTGCTCGGGTGTTCCCGCGAGAATAACATTGCGCAGGGCGACAAAGTTTGTGACGATGGTGTCTGCATATCCGGCGTCAACTTTGGCAAGCTCTTCGAAAACCATAGCAGTGGTCTCAAAGCTCATGCCTTCTCCGCCGTATTCCTCGGGGATCTCGAGTAGATGCAGGCCCATATCGATAGCGGGTTTGAAAAGCTCGATGGGGCATTCGCCCTTTTCGTCACATTCCGCGACGTGAGGCTTAATTTCTTTTTCGGCCATATTCCGGACCATTTCAATAAGTTCTTTTTGTTCATCTGTGTAAATTAAACTCATTCGGGTTCATCCTTCCTGTTATGGATTTAACAATTGAGGGCATAGTTTTTCTGCCGACTAAATCATATCATTGCCTTTGGCTTATCTCCAATCGGAACTGAAACGACCTTGGCTGGGAATCGATAGCCTAAGCCTATCGGTTTTATTATGTGTCTAAAATCGCTTAAAATAGGCGTTTAACTGCTCGTATCTGCTTAAAAATATAATGAATTTATGGAGGTAGGCTCTAGGACTTCATCATTAAAATCAAGTAGATTATGGCAGAATATAGTAATTATATAATTTTTGAAAAGAACGATAGAGAAGACGAACGGCCGGAGGCATCCGGCCGTTCGTCTTCTCTATCATTTTCTGCTTTTTAATCCATCAGCGCCAGAACCCTTGTCGGCGCGCCATCCGAGCTTTCAAATTTGAGCGGGGCAGCCACGAGCGTAAAAGGCTTTTTACCGACCTTCTCGAGATCCCGCAGGTTTTCGATGATAACGGTTTTGCCGCCGGAGAGGATCCGCATGTGGTTTTCCATCGTTTTGCTGTTGATGGGGTCGACGCTGATCACGTCAAGCCCAATGCCTTTTTTCCCGGTGCTCACAATGAAGTCCGCCAGCGCCGAACTGATGCAGGGAAAATCCCCGAAATAGGCGTTGGTCCCCCATTTCTTATCCCAGCCCGTTCTGAAAAGCAAGAAATCGGCACGTTTTGCGGCCTCAAGCTCCTTTTCAATAAGGGACAAATCGATACACGCGCCCGCACCGAGGGCAGAACAGTCTATAACAAATGCGCTGCCGACAAACTGTTCCGGGGGAAAACGCTCCAGCGTCAGGCCGCCCGCAATCATGTGAGCAGGCGCATCCATGTGCGTCCCCGTATGGGAATACAAATGCAGCAGTGTTTCCGTGTAGCCGTCTAGTGCAATCGTGCAGGGCACGGACAGGACGGGCGGCTCCGTTCCGGGATAAACTGACATTGATTCCGTTATTGTGTGTGTCAGATCAAGTATTCTCATGTGTTCTCCGTCGTGCTCCGGTGCCCGGGCCTACTGCTTGACCCACTGTCCGCTTGTGTAAATGTATGTACCGGCACCCCCGGCTGCGTAAGCGGCGTTGAATTTGTCGTTGTTCTGAAAAACCTGGCCCTGTAGGGTTACACCACTGCCGATAGTGACCTTGGTCAAATTGTTGTTGTTCCAGAAGGCGCCATAATCCAAATATTTGAGGCTTGAGGGCAGCGTTATCTCGGTCAGGTTATTTTTGTCGAAAGCCCGTGCGTGAATGTGCGTGATGCTGCTGTCGGCCGGAAAGGTGACAGATGTCAAACCTTTGTTGGCAAAAGCGTTCTGATATAGCGTTGTGACGGAAACATTGCCGATTTTGTTTGGTATTAATATTTGCGTATCGGTGCCGCTGTAATTGAGCAAATAACCCGCATGTCCACCGGAACCCAAAGTGGTCTCTGGCACCGTGAGCACATGAGCCGAGGCTGTGTCCGCAGAAAGCAGCCAGACCTTGCTGTTGAAATCCCATGTGAAAGCAACATCCGCCTGTTTCGGAACAGGGGCTTCGGTAAAAAAGCCCTTGCCCACGAGGGCCTGCATCAGGGTGGCATTTGTCGAGCTGCTGAGCTCAAACGGGTTGGGGGACGGGGCTTCGGCATAATACACCCGCGTCGCCTCATTGAGTTCTCCCAGCGTATAGCTGTCGGCAGCGGCCCTGGATTTATCAATATAAGCAATGTAGGAGGGAACTGCCACAGCGGCCAATACGCCAACGATAGCAATGACCACAATCAACTCTATAAGCGTAAATCCCTTTTTATTCTGCTTGAGTCCCAACATAAGTCCCGTTCTCCAGACGCTTGCTTTCAGAAAGCACTGATTGGCAGCGAATCGTCATCCTGCCCTTTTTCAATAGCTCTTATCACCAGATGGTAGCTGTACTCGGGGCTGACGACCACCAGTACCCTGTCGCCCACATTGCGGCCCAGCAGAGCCTTGCCTACGGGGGACTCCTTGCTGATGAGACCCTTCAGCGCGTTTTGACGCAGGGTCGTAACAAGCTGGATGGTTTGAACTTCGTCGTCCTCTTCGTAGTAAATCTCGATTTTGTCGGAAAGGCCGACACTGCCGGACGCGGAACTGCCCGGAATCACCTTTGCGGTTGCAATCATGCGCTCAAGGTAACGAACGCGGCTGTCGTTCCGATTCTTTTCGCGTTTTGCTGATTTATATTCAAAGTTCTCGCTGAGATCGCCGAAGGCTCTGGCTGTTTTGACGTCCTCGATAATCTCTGGACGCAGCACCAACGTGCGGTACTCAATTTCTTCCTGCATTTTTCGGATATCGACCTCGGTCAGTTCATCGTACATAGGGGGAGTCCTCTTCTTCGGCGTTTTTGGGACTCCGTGAAGTCCCGCAAGGTGTGTATAAAATGCCATATTACTTATTATAACTTAGTTTTGTCGGATTTGGAAGATGATGATCAAAATTTAGCAAAGTCTAAGCGGTGCTGTATACCTTAATATTTTTGCCTTTTTGACCGACACTAATGGGTAGTATTTTACATCAATCTAACCATTCCTTAACGTCCCCTTGCTTGTTCCCGGCTTCGGGTCACCTTAAAATGGTGGTGGACAGGATATATTTCCAAAAATCAATCACAGAAAAGGGGAAGAATGAATGACTAAAGGACTCAAACGCAGTATCATTGCACTTATTTTGGCGCTGACCATGACGGTTCCGGCTTTTGCAGTCGGACTTGACCAAGTGAAGGTTCAAAAATCTGTAAAGAACGTCATTATGATGATTCCGGATGGCATGAGTACAGATGTTGTCACGCTGGCGCGTTGGTATAACGGCGGCAAGGCCCTTAACCTGGACGAAATGGCATCGGGCTTGGTTAGAACCTATTCATCCGATGCGGCCATCGCAGACTCGGCCCCGGCCGGGACCGCTTTTGCAACCGGGTTTAAATCACATACCGGGTATGTTGGCGTGCTGCCCGACGTCAACACCATGCCGGGACTTCCTGCACTGGATGCCTCCAAGAAGAAAGCGCCTGTAGCAACAATTCTTGAGGCTGCTCAGCTTGCCGGAAAGGCGACGGGGCTTGTTGCTACGAGTGAAATCATGCATGCAACGCCCGCGGACTTCTCGGCGCATTTTGCCAGCCGAAAGGCCTACGATATCCTCTCCATGCAGGAGGTTTATCAGGAGATTGACGTGGTGCTCGGCGCGGGCACCTCATATCTGAAAAAGAGCGGGCGCAGTGACGGAAATGACCTGCTGTCGGTTATTCAGGCAAACTATCAATACGCCGACACGGTGGCCGAAATGAACGCCGTTACCTCCGGCAAGCTCTGGGGCATGTTTGCCGACACATCTATGGATTACGACTTTGACAGGGATCCTGCCAAGCAGCCCTCCCTAGCTGAAATGACAGCAAAAGCCATCGCGCTTCTCTCGCAGGACAACGAGGGTTTCTTCCTCATGGTGGAGGGCAGCAAAATCGATTGGGCGGCCCATGCCAACGATCCGATTGGCCTCATCTCCGACTGCCTGGCCTATGACGAGGCCGTCGGCGTCGCACTCGACTTTGCAAAAAAGAACGGCAACACCGTTGTAATAAGCTGCACGGACCATGGCAACAGCGGCATTAGCATCGGCAACGTTGACACCAGCACGACCTATGACAAGCTGCCCCTTTCCACCTTTATCGATCCACTCAAAAAAGCCACACTGACGGGTGAAGGGCTTGAGCGGGTACTCAATGCTGACCGCAGCAACGTCGTAGAGGTCATGGCCCAGTATTACGGCATTACGGATTTGACCCAGGAGGAAATTGCCGCTATTAAGAAAACGGCAAACGGCTCCATGAACTACACCGTCGGCCCCATGATTGCCAAGCGCGCCAGTCTGGGCTTTACGACCACCGGACATACCGGAGAAGATGTGACACTGTATGTTTACGCGCCCAGCGGCGTTGATCAGCTGACCGGCACGGTTGAAAACACCGATATCGCCCGCTACATGGAAAAGGTTATGGGTGTGAGTCTTGAAAAAGCCACGGCAAAGCTCTTCGTGTTGGCTAGAAGCGCGTTTGAGGCCAAGGGCGCCACGGTTAGCTTCGATAACACCGACCCGAAAAATCCGGTGCTTAAAGCGGTCAAAGGTACGACAGAGATTAAACTGCCCATCTACACCAACATTGCTTATGTCAATGGGGTTCCGACCAAGCTCGACGGGGTCACGGTTTTTGATGGTGCCGGCAAGACCTATGTTCCGCAAAGCGCTGTTGACTTGATCAAATAACCGGTGCCCGCTGCGGAAGAGGACTTGCCCCCTCATAACTTAAATTGCCGCAAAGGGCCACCCGGCCCGACGCGGACGCCGCAAATAAAACCCGGCTTATTGCAAGCCGGGTTTTATGGGTTTTAATGAAATTTTTCGGTTTTAGGGAGCTTGAATTTGCTGCGCAATCGGCTGTGCGCAATTCAAGAGCTTCCTACTGCTAACGTGTGGGCTGCGACAAGGGCTTATTTTGCTTTTTGGCTCTTTAGCGTCACGAAAACCACGGTGAGACAGATGGCGATATAGATCAGCCAGAAAAGCGGCAATGCAATTAGAGGTGTTCCCAGCAAGGGATAGGGTGCCGAGCGTCCCGTAAACAGCACATTGTAGATAAAGGCAAGCGGTATAAAACTTAAAAGCCAGATGTTGATCATCCAGAAATTTTGTTTTGCCTTTTTCTTGGTGCTTTGTTCGGAACTGAGATAGCCTATGCCAAAGACCATGCAGCCCAGAGCCATAAAAATCAGGCTGATTACAAGGGCCATCGGCACCTGCTCCTCATACCATACGGCGCTTGCAACGATTAATCCGATAAAATTCAGCGCTGTGGCAACAAACACGAAAAGGTTTGCATTGAGCGTCTTTCCGGTTTCCTGCTTACGAGTTTCGATGCCCTTGAGAAGATAGTCTGTCGTGACCTCAAAATAATCGCTCATCATGATAATTTTATCGAGGTCCGGTATACTTTGCTCGCTTTCCCATTTGGAAACCGCCTGGCGGGATACGCCCACTTTATCAGCCAGTTCCTCTTGCGATATCCCTTTTAGCTTTCGTAGATGCTGTATTCTGTCTGCTATACTCATAACCAACACTCCTTTGCTCTTTCGGCAGTGTTATAATAGCAAAAGCGGCGGTTGCAAGGCCACCAAGCGCACTTGGTTTCTTGTCAACCGGCAGTTGCATCTAAACTGAAAGAGGTGATTTCCATCAAAATCTCCGCTTAGTCATTATTTAAGCCAGTAGTTATAATATCACATATTGGCGCACAAAAAAAGACATACCCTTCGCTCGGCGAACGGTATGTCTTCTATGGTGGACCCGAAGAGATTCGAACTCTCGGTCTCCGCGTTGCGAACGCGGCGCTTTACCAGCTAAGCTACGAGCCCAAAAATAATAACCTGAGCGGGCTTTTTAGAGCCGTTGCAGATCATCCATTACCCGCATATTATAGCACAGTTTTTGTTTTTGTCAAAATATATTTGTCGCCGATATTGATATTTTGGCCGCCATGTAGTAGAATAATTAAACGTGGCCCGTGACAAGGCTGCACTAGTCGGGGAGCCAGCGGTGCCCTGTACCTGCAATCCGCTACAGCAGGGATGAATTCCCGCCCCAGGATAATTGATGTGTCGTCTGACCTAAGCAAGTGGTGTTGAAGACCTGGTCTTGCGCAACGGAAGCCCGTGAACCATGTCAGGCGGGGAACCGAGCAGCATTAAGTGGGTAGCTCTGTGTGCCGCGAGGCAGCCGGGTTCGAGCTAACTGCTCAGGTAACGGGCATATCAGTTTATTCAAAGGTGGGTGTGCAGTCTTGTCACGGGCCATATTTTTGTGTATAATCAGACATGATTTCATTTAGATGAAACCATGCTGATTATTTTATTAAAAGTATTTTTTAGGCGTATCCACGGCACTCGCTACTAAAGAAAAGGAGGGGAACGATAAAATGTATCAGGCTTTATACAGAAAGTGGCGTCCCCGCACCTTTGACGACGTTGTCGGCCAGGAACATGTGACCGAAACGCTCAAAAACCAGATCACAGGCGGAAGGCTCAGCCATGCCTATCTCTTCATCGGCACAAGGGGCACGGGCAAGACCTCCTGCGCGAAAATATTGGCAAAGGCCGTCAACTGCGAGCATCCAGAAAACGGCAACCCCTGCAACAAGTGTAGAAGCTGCCTTGGCATCGATGATGGGTCCATCATGGATGTTGTCGAGCTGGACGCGGCGTCAAACAACGGGGTCGACAATGTGCGCGCCCTGCGCGATGAGGCGATCTTTTCTCCCGCTATTGTTAAAAAGCGCGTTTACATCATCGACGAAGTGCACATGCTATCATCCTCAGCTTTCAATGCGCTGCTCAAAATTTTAGAGGAGCCGCCCGAGCATTTGCTGTTCATCCTTGCAACGACAGAACTCCACAAGGTCCCGGCGACAATTCTCTCCCGCTGCCAGCGCCACAGCTTCAAGCGTATAGACCCCGAAAAGCTGGCAAAGCGCCTGAGCTATGTGGCGAAGCAGGAAAGCATGGACCTCGAACCAGACGCCGCGGAGCTGCTGGCCAGATTAGCCGACGGATCCCTGCGCGACGGACTTTCCTTGCTCGACCAGTGCTCGGGACAGACTGTTATCACAACAGAGACCGTGCTCTCCGCAATGGGGTTGGCGGGAAATCTAAAAATAGCGGAGTTGTTGGGAGCGGTATCCAAAGGGGATACCGAAAAGGCGCTTTCTATCTTTGGACACCTGTGGCAAGATGGAAAAGCCCCGGTGACCCTCTTGACGGAACTGGGAAGTCTGCTGCGGGATATCCTCATGCTGAAGGTTGCGCCCAAGGGTGGCAGCGAGCTTTTGTCCGGCGGCTTCGATAAACAGACGCTTTCGTCGTTTGCAAAGCGCATGACGCCGGAAGAATTGATCTGCGGCATCGACTCGGTTCAGGCTCATGTCGGTTCTTTGCGCGATGGAAGAGACCCCAAAACCACAGCCGAACTTTGCCTGATTGGGCTGTGTGAGCCGAAACTGGGTGACAGCATTGATAATCTAAAAAAGCGGATCGCGAAGCTCGAAACGATCATTGCGGAGGGCTCTATAACGGAGCGGTTACCAAAGCCCGACGTTGCCCCCAAGCTTGACAGTATTAAAAGTCCGCCCCCCGAGGCAGACGAAAGACCGCCCTTTGATTTGGATGAGCAAGAAGCTTTTTCTCCAAAGGAGATAAATGGCCCCCAAAAGGCCGAAAAAGTATCCTTGAGAGAGGATACACCCAATCAGTCGTTTGTGGATGAGGAGGAGCCTCCTGCCGATACAGAAGGGCGGCAGCCGACCGCGCTTGCGGAGACTGCGCCAAAAACCGAGATCGACCGTCCTTTTGATGGGCTTGAGAGCGACGGCCTTTGGCCGGAGATAGTCAGACTTTTGAAGGGCCTTATGCAGCCGGGACAGTTTAGCATCATCAGCAACGATCTGATGGCCAAGGGCGAGCTCCAAGGCGACGAACTGACAATCAGCGTGCCGAATGCCTTCCTGATGGGTCAGCTGGAGCAGCCTCAATCGATGGCGTGTATTAAAAATGCCGCCCAGAAGGCAGCAGACAGACCTATCCGGGTTAAGATCATTGAAAATAAGCCGGAGCAGTCCGGTAAAACCGGGAAGCTGGATGGCCTTTCAAAATTCGGAAACGTCAAATTTGAATAAACGAGAAGCAAGACGACAAAAATGAACATACGGGAGGATTTGTATATGGCAAAAGGTGGTTTTCGCGGCGGTCCCATGGGCGGCGGCATCAACATGAATATGCTCAAGCAGGCTCAGAAAATGCAGGCAGATATGGTCAAAATGCAGGAGGAGCTCGAAAAGGCCGAGTACTCGGCAGCGGCGGGCGGTGGTGTCGTAACGGCGGTAGTCAGCGGCAAAAAGGAGCTGGTTTCTCTTGTCATCGCGCCGGACGCGGTGGACCCTGAAGATGTTGAAATGCTTCAGGACATGATCATTGCAGCTGTTAACGAAGCGCTTCGCAAGGCGGAGTCGGCCTCTGGAGAAGGAATGGCAAAGCTCACGGGCGGCCTGAATCTCGGAGCACTCGGACTATAGACAGCGGTTAAAATGAAAAGCCACCAGAGCGCCTTCCAAAAGGCCCCCTGGTGGCTTTTATATCGAAATTAATAATAAGAGTAAAAGAAGTATCTGATGAAGATAAAAACTAGTCGGCGACCTTACCGAGAGTAACCATTGTTTCGGGGCTTGTCACGATGATGTCGGGATAGTTCGAGTCGATGGACTGGAGCCTTGTCCCGCCCACACGGTCACGCAGGCGTTTGAAATAGCTGGTGCCTTCGTAAGTGAAAATGCCGATTTCCCCATGCTCGAGTTTCGCCTGCTGATGAATCCAGACAATTTGTCCGCTGTGAAAATCCGGCTCCATACTGTCGCCGTAAATCCGCACGCCGAAATTCGCTGAAATGGGGACCTCACTGCCGACGCGCATGGGCGTATAATCCGGCAGGTCGAGAAGCCTGTTCCGTCCCGCTGCGGCCTCAAGGTCATAGACGGGGAGCACGCGGATTTTCGTTCCGCGGGGACCCTCCAGCGCGGGATCGTCATAAAGTCCGCTGTCGACCAGCATAGAAGCGTATTCGACGACCAGTTTCTTCCCCTCGCCGCTCAGACCGCTGAGAAAATCAAAACTGCGGTTGCTGAAAACGCCGCTGATATCAACAATATCGAGGATATCACAGATAATAAGAAACTGTATTGCGTTCGGCAGGGAAGCGCCGCTCTCCCATTTGGATACGGCCTGATTTGTAACCTTGACCCCACGCTTGCTGAGAAGCGCCGCGAAATCCCGCTGGGAAAGCCCTTTCTTTTTTCTGAAGGAGCAAATAATATCTCCGAAATCGTTCAGCACAACAAATCACCTCACTTTTGAGTATAGTATAAGGTTATCCAAATATCAAGTATAATTACAGAAAATTCTCTTTATAAGAGAATGCGCGCGAATAATGACTTTTAGACGAATAATTTGACGCAGCAGCGCGTATTTATTCTTGCACGGACGGCCAATTCAGGTATAATGGAAACATCAAACCAGTGTTTCTTTAAACAAGCACGGGAGGGAAACATGAAGAAGAAAAAAACACTGTACATAACGGTGCTCATTGTCCTGCTCATCTGTGTGCTGGCTGTGCCCGCATTGGCGGACGCGGGCAATTTCTCGGGCGGTTCGGATTTTGGCGGTTCCAGTTTCGGCGGCTCCAGCTTTGGCGGGTCAGACTATGGCGGCTCCAGCTTTGGTGGAAGCGCGGCATCCTGGGCGTTGTTCGGGCTGAGCAGCGGCGGCGGTTCTGTCAGTGTAATCAGCATCATTATTATAATTGTAATTATCTTAAACGTCTTGAAGAATGCCAGAAGAAGGTCGCCCGCAGCCCCCTTCAGCGGGGCGAGCACGTCAAGCTTCTCAGCGCTTGAACCGATCTCGTCACTTCGGGCGCAAGATCCTCAGTTCTCGGAAGCCGCCATCAAAGAAAAAATAGCGAACCTTTATGTGCGCATGCAGTCTGCCTGGCAGGACAAGGAGTTCGGTAGCATGCGCCCGTTTATGACGGACGCGCTGTATAACCAGTTCATGCTCCAGCTGGATGAACTTATTCGCTCGAACTGCACAAACCACGTCGAGCGCATTGCGGTGCTGGACGTCACGCTGCTCGGCTGGCGGAGCGACGAAGCCAACGACGTGCTGGTTGCCGAGGTCAAATCGCGCATAATTGACTATATTTCAAACGACAAGACCGGCAAGGTCATTAGCGGTTCTCAAACTACGGAAAAGTTCATGACCTATGAGTGGACGCTTATTCGCTCCAGGGGAATGAAGACACCGGCATCCGCTGGGAAGGGAAAAGAGGGAACCGCCACCATTCACTGCCCGTCGTGCGGCGCACCGATTGAAATTAACCAGTCGGCGAAATGCCCTTATTGCGACAGCGTGATCAATTCCGCAGATTACGATTGGGTCATCTCCGCAATTAAGGGCCTGTCCCAGAGAACGGGCTATTGACCGCGGGAAAGGACCGCCATGTACTATAACTATCACGCAAAGGCAAAAGGCCTGATTGCGGAAGGCCATTTTACCGGCTATGAGCTGCTTGAGCGATATAACTGAATTTGCCCCTGCCTGCTGCTGTATTTTGATAATCACAGACCTATGCCGATTCGCCAGCATAAGTGGGCCGAATATATGCCGCTCCTCAGTAAACCACTATAATAGCAGGGCTCTTTAAAAGAGCCCTGCTATTATAGTTCGCGCTTTTTAATGGGTCGGTGTTTGCTATTTGCATGCAGACTCCGGGTTCAGAGATTGGACGCTCACAAAGAGAAAATGAACCCCGACGCTTTGCAAAGATTTTGCCAGCTAATCGCTTGACAGGTGCTCAATTATTTTGTAATATAAACATGAAAGCTGGTTCATGTTATTGGCTATCAAAATTTAAGGGGGAATGTCTGTGAAACAGTATCCGGTTCAATTTCAGTCTATTTCCAGCGGAGAAACTCTTTCGTACAGAAAATGTGGGCAAGGCGAAAAAAATCTGGTGCTGCTGCACGGAAACATGAGCAGCTCTGTGCATTATCAGATACTGATGGAACAGTTGGAGCAGGACTTTACGATCTATGCTATTGACCTGCGCGGCTTCGGGGATAGCAGCTATCAGAAGCCCTTTGACTCGCTGCTGGAGCTTGCGGACGATATTAAAGAGTTTCTGCGCCTGCAGGACATCAGCAAGCCCGTGCTGATGGGGTGGTCTACCGGTGGCGGGGTTGCTATGGAAATAGCGGCCGACCTCGGAAGCGAGATACGCGGAATCATATTGCTTAGCTCGGTCGGTATTCACGGCTACACCATGTACCGCAAGGCGGCGGATGGCAGTCCCATAATGGGCGACTATTTGGTAAATAAGGATGAAATCGCGGCGGACCCCATTCAGGTTGCACCCGCACTGAGGGCCTATGAGGCCAATGACAGAGAATATTTCCGCTATCTCTGGAATCTGGTTATCTACCACAAGAATCAGCCGCCCGCAGAGGATTATGAGCTGTATCTGGATGCCATTTTGAAGCAGCGCAACCTAGTGGATGTGGATTACAGTCTGGTACATTTCAACGTGACAGATTCGCCCAACGGCGTGGAGCCGGGCAGCGCGCGGGGAAGAAAAATCACTTGCCCCATTACCCTGATTCATGGTGAAGAGGACATGGTTGTTCCGGTTGAAGAAGCCCGGAAAACCAAGGCTTTTTTCGGAGAACAGGCGCATCTTCATGTGCTTGCCGGCTTAACCCACAGCATCATAACAGATGATCTTTCGGCCTTAGCGGAGTTGGTCCGCGCCCATGCGTAATAGCAGATTTCGTGCACCTATAATCCTTACGTAAATCAAAGGAACAACCCCGCCTGTGTTCAAGCAGACGGGGCTGTTCCTTTTTAAGAAATAATGGAGGGAGTATGTGCTTGATTTTCATCAAGCAGTTGCATGGATTAAAAAGAGAGGACAAATTAAGTAAATAGAGGGGGTCAGGAGTCTTCTTCAACCTCGTCGTCGTCCATAACAACCTGAAAACGAAATCTCTGCTTGGGCGGCGTGGTCTTATGCTCGACCGGAGCAGGTTCGGATTTCAAATCCGAGGAAAAAAGACCGTGATCGAGAAGCTTCATGAACTCATCCACAACATGGTCAATATCGTCCGGTTCTTCCTTGAAAACACACCAATTCAAACCCAAGAAGTTTGAGGCGCCCATCATAGTATAGGCAAGAACTTCGAAATCGATGTCCTGAATCTCGTCGGCTAATTTCGCCTTCTCAAAGCCTTGAATATAGGCTTTGCTGAAAGTTTGATAGTAGTCTACAAACAGTGTGCGATCCACATAGAGCGATTCCCAGATGATATTGTACATGTACTGGTTTTCTAGTACGAACTCCAGCCAAGCCTTCATGCCAACGCGCTCGACCTCCCGGCGCGTCTTACAGTCTTTAACTGAAAGGCTAAGATGTTTGCGAATGATGTGGCTGCATTGAAGCAGCAGATATTTGTACAGATTGTATTTGCCATCGAAATAGACGTAAAAGGTACCGGATGCTACACCTGCTAGGTTAGTAATGTCATTAATGGAAGCGTCGTGATATCCCTTCTCATAAAACACCTGAGCTGCAGCGCTGAGAATATTGTTCAGAGTTGCACGCCCACGTTTTGTGCGTGGCTTGTTAACGAGTGATTCCACGATCATCCTCCTACAAAGTTGAATCTAAATTATGAAACCTGGTTTAGTATTCATTGTACTATAAAATAGCCGGTTTGCAAGCTTTTTATACAATTTGGAAGCGTATTTTTTGGTTATTGAAGAAACCAAGAACCAAAGACGTGAACAAAACCGGCTGTTCGTACATGGAGGCATGCCCGCAGCTTGGAAGAATTACGCGCTGGCTGTTGGGAATCAGGGAGGCAATCAGGCGCTGAGCGTCCATAGGTGTCAGATAGTCCTGTTCACAGGAGACAACCAGTGTTGGCGCGGTGATGCGGTGAATTTCACTCGAGATGTCATACTGCGCAGCGCTGTCAACCAAACGTTTCATAGCAGAGATAAAATCGGGATTAGAGAAAACGGTGCGAAGCAGTTCACGGCGGCGGTTGAGCCAGTCGTTGTGCTTAGTATAAAACTCCGGGGAGTAAATTACCGGTATAGTGGTAAGGTAATACGCATCGGGGTCGTCGGCGGCCAGATTCCAGGCATCGCCGATATCCCTTAGCCAAGGCCCTGTTCTGGAGGTGGTGTTAAACAGCGCAAGACGGTCCAGGCGTTCCGGATACTTCACGGCAAATTGCAGCGCGACTTCGCCGCCGTAGGATATACCCGCCAGATTCACGCGTTCCAGAGACAGATGGTCCAGCAGCGCCCGCACGACATCCACCTGAATGTCCTGCGTATAAGGCTCTTCCATGCGCTGGGACCGGCCCTGATCAAGAAAATCCATCAGGATCAAACGGTTATTTGCCTGGAGCGGGTCAATAAATTCTTTCCAGCTCAAGCAGGACATCATAATGCCGTTCAAAACCAGAATAGGGGAGCCCTGCCCATACTCTTCATAATAGATTGTTTTTTTATCAAATTCAAAATAAGCCATAGTTTTCTCCCACTTAGCGGCCAAGGATGCCGAAACGGACAGCATCCTCATGAAGCTGATCGCGGAAGTCGGGGTGGGCAATGGCAATCAGACGACGCACACGCTCGCGAAGATTGGTGCCGCGCAGTTCTGCGACGCCGTATTCGGTGACGACACGGTCCACATCGTTGCGAGAGAGGGAGACGGCCGCGCCAGTCATGAGCTGAGGGACAATCTTAGATACTGTGCGGGTTTCGCCCGTCTTATGATCCTTAATTACAGCCGTGGAATACAGCGCGATAATGGATTTGCCACCCTTGGAGTTCTGGGCGCCGATGGCCGTATCCGCCTGCCCGCCTGTTCCGGAAAATTGCCTGGAACCAAGGGACTCAGAGGCGCATTGTCCGGTGAGGTCCACTTCCAAAGTGGTATTGATGGAAATTTGTCTGTCATTGCGTGCGATGACGTAAGGATCATTGACCCAGCCGCCGTCCATCACAGCCACAGAGGGATTGTAGTCCATAAACTCATAGAGTTCTTTGCTGCCTAGGGAGAAAGCGCAGACCATGGTCCGCTTTTCGGCCTGCTTGCATCTGCCGTTGATGACGCCCATTTTTGCAAGGTGCATCATTCCTGTGGTCAGCATTTCGGTGTGAACACCCAGATCGTTTTTACTTTCCAGTGCGGATGCGACTGCATTCGGAATGCCGCCAATACCCAGCTGAATGCAGGAGCCGTCCGGAATCATGTCCGCAATGTATTTGCCGATGAGAACATCCTTTTCACTGAACGGCGCGTCCGCTATGGTTGGGACCTCATAATCCGTCTGCACGAAGTAATCAACTTCCTCAACCGATACATAGCAATCACCAAGAGAGAAGGGCATATTGGGGTTAATTTCAAGAATGACGAGATCCGCCGCGTCCAACATACGACGCTCATAGGTGTTGGACATGGACAGCGAAACAAAGCCGTGTTTGTCAGGCATGGAGGCGGCGCCGACATATATATTCGGCCGGACGAAGTCCAACCGCTTAGAGGCAGATAAATGAAGGTGGTTTGGAATAAAGGCAATGTTGCCGTTTTTATGCGCTTTGCGCAACTCGGGAGAATAGAACCAGCCGTCTACAAAAAAGGAGTCTGCATATTTTTCATCATAAACTAGTGAGGGATGTGTGGGCAAACAATTGGTGATGGTGACATTTTTGACACGGTCTGCAATGGTGTGAAGCTGGCCCATAAACAACCCGGCTTCCGCCGCGCCCAGACCAGTAACAATGACGTCTCCTGACTTTACAAGCCCCAACGCCTGATCAATACCAATTAATTTTGTTTTGTAATCCATTTAATTAACCTCCGTTAAAATGTCCTAGTGGATCAGGATAAGAAATTCATACAAAACGGGACAATACGGCTCATTTGTGTGTGGCTTGTCCGATCCATGAAAAGGAAAGATGCGTTTTATAGAGCAGGCAGGGGGCGTTAATGCCCCCCAGCCTGTATTTTGTGCTTGTGATTGCTGTTTATTTGCCGAGAAGTTCGTCCATGCTCTTGAGACCGTCAACCAGTTCCCACTTGCCGTCAGCGGTGATCTTGGACAGGTTCATGACCTGTGTGCCAAGACGCTTGCCGTTGGAGTAGTCGATGGTTCCGCCAAACGGGTTCTCGAGGGGAGCGGACTCAAGGGCCTTCATGTAGCTGGTCCATGTGAGTTCTTCACCGCTGTCGGCTACACGCTTGAGGCCTTCGCAGAAGAAAGAAGCAGCGATCCAGCCGGTCTGAGCATAGGCGTTATCCTTGTAATCAGCGGCAACCCATTTCTGGTACAGGGCAAGGTTTGCAGCGCGCTCGTCGCCTTCATAGGAGACCCAGCCGTTGCCGTAGACGTCGAACTTTCCGGCGATGTCAGTTGCGACCTGCTCGGAAATTTTGGGGGAGACGTTAACATAGGTGGTGATGGCAGGAGCGGTCATACCCTGGGCAGCCATTTCCTTGACAATGGTCGGCATGGTGGCCTGAATCGCAGCGACGACTACGAAATCGACGTTGGCGTTCTTAATGGATGTTACAGCTGCGGAGACATCGGCTGCACCGGCAGCGACCTGCTCGGCGACAAACTCGATGTTCTGCTCTTTGCACTGAGCCTCAACGCCAGAGAGCATATCCTTACCGGCGTCGTCAGAGGTGTAAATGACGCCGATTTTCTTTGCGTCAAAGGTTCCGACGCCGCGTGCGACCATGATGCTGCCTTCAGTTACGTAAATCGGCTGGACGGGGAAGATGTTGTAGCCATCTTCGTTGGTCTTTGCATCGCTAGAGTACAGCTGGCCGATGCCAGTTGCAAAATAGACGGAGGGGATGCCATAGGCCTTCAGGTCGTCGATTGTGGCAGCGACGACAGGTGTTCCGAAGTGACCGACAATAGCAAACACTTTTTCATCTTCAACCATTTCCTGAAGATAAGCTTTGCCCTTGACGGGATCAAATTCGTCGTCCTTATGGAGGAAGGTGATTTTGCGGCCGTCAATTCCGCCGTCCGCATTGACCATATCCAGATAAGCCTGAATACCGGCAAGGAAGGGGACACCGACAGGCGCATAGGCGCCGGAGGTTGCAGCGGTGTTTGCGATTTTGATTTCGGTATCGGTGATGCCCTGTGTTCCGTCGTCCACGGGTGTGGCAGTGGGCGCTACAGAAGCTTCACCGCTGGGCGCTGCAGAAGGGGTCGTACTTCCGCCTCCGCAGGCGGCGAGAGCAAGAAGCAGAGTGAACGCAAGAATTAGGGGAATCAGACGCTTTTTCATAAACATACTCCTCTTAATAATTAATATTTCCAAGTGCTTGCGCACAATAGGAACAGAGTTGAACGGAGGGATCTATCTGGATCCCAGATAAGCTTCAATGAGGCGCTCATCCTTAATGAGGGAAGATGCCTCGCCGTGGATGTTGATACGCCCGAGGTCAAGCACGTAACCGTAATCCGCAATTTTCAAGGTCTGCAGCGCGTTCTGCTCGACGATGACCACAGTCGTGCCCTCTTTTTTTATTTCACCGATAATCTTAAAAATATCCTGAACAATGAGCGGTGCAAGACCCAGTGAGGGTTCATCCAAAAGGAGCACCTTGGGGTCGCTCATTAGGGCTCTCGCGATGGCCAGCATCTGTAGCTCGCCGCCGGAAAGTGTGCCAGCCAGCTGCTTGCCGCGTTCTTTAAGTAAGGGGAAATGCCGGTATACGCGCTGATAGCAGCGGTCAATGATTTTGCGATCCCTTAATATGAAGCTGCCCGCTTTCAGGTTCTCGTCCACTGTCAGGTCGGCAAAAATCTGACGGCCTTCGGGAGATTGAGCAATCCCGAGCGCTGCGATTGCTTCGGCTTCCTTATTCGTAATGTCCTTACCGTACAGCGATATTTTGCCTTCCGCTGCCGGAACCAACCCGGAGATGGTCTGGAGGGTTGTGGTTTTTCCGGCACCGTTGGCACCGAGCAATGCAACAACACTGCCCTCGTAGACTTCGATATCAATACCTTTAAGTGCTTCAATGGGACCGTAGCGCACCTTAAGACCTTGAATCAGTAATGCGGTTTTTTTAGCCATGCGGTCAGTCCTCCTTCTCGCCGAGATAAGCTTCCTGAACCAGAGCGTTTTTCTGGATGGCCGAGGGAACGTCGCAGGCCAGGAACTTTCCAAATGAAATCGCACAAACTCTGTCGCAGATATCCATAACAAGACGCATATCGTGCTCTACCAGAAGAATGGAGCAGTTATATTTTTCTCGCACCTCGCGGATGGTTTCCGCCAGCTGCTGGGTCTCGACATCGTTGAGCCCGGCGGCCGGTTCGTCAAGGATGATAAGCTTTGGTTCACACATGAGTGTACGCGCCATTTCGACCTTTTTGCGGACGCCGTAGGGCTGCCCGCCGGCAAGGGCGTCTTTGAGATCGGCAATGCCCATGAAGTCCAGAACTCTTTCGGCCTTCTCGCGCATGGCCTTTTCCTCACGCCTGGCTTTCGGCAGGCGCAGTGCCTGAGAGAAGCCGCCGGACTTGAAGTCAATGTGTGCACCAACCAGCACATTGTCGATCAGTGAAAGCTCGCTGACAAGTTCGACGTTCTGGAAGGTTCGGACAAGACCTTTGCGAATGATGTTATGTACCTTCTGGTCGACAAGATTCTCAACCGGACCCTGTTTGGTGCGGAACAGAACGCTGCCGTCGCTTGGTTTATAAAACTGGGTAATACAGTTAAAAACAGTTGTTTTACCCGCGCCGTTCGGACCGATCAGGCCGAATATCTCATGCTCGTTGATGGAAAAGGAGAGCTGATCCACCGCTTTTAGGCCGCCGAAGTGCATTGACAGGTTTTCAATACGAAGAACCTCTTCTGCGCGCAGTTCGGCGGGCATTATTTTGTCAGACATGATCCTTCACCTGCCTTTTCGTTAGCTTTTTCAGCAGTCGTTTCAAGTCGTAGAACACAGTGACGCAGCCACCGGGATAAAACAGCACGACCAGAATAATCAGAATACCGGAGAAAACATAGGAAAGCCCGTTGATGTCTCCGATGACTGGAATGCGCTTAAGGACAAGATCGGGCAGCGCATAGACGATTACGGCACCGATAAATGTCCCGTAAATCGACCGGAGCCCGCCTATGACGATGATTGACAGAATGACCAGGGAAAGCGGCAAATTCCACGTGGAAGGGTAAACGAATTTAATAAAGTGTGCATACAGCGCGCCGGCCAGCGAAGCATAGCCTGTCGCAAGCGCGAAAGCAATCAGGCGGTATTTCAGCAGGGAAACACCCATCGCCTGAGCTGCCACATGGCTGCCGCGCATGGCGTTTAAAGCGCGACCCATCTGGCCGTTTGCTAAATGATAGGTGAGTATCATCACCAAAACCAAAATAACACAAAGCAAAATAAAGGTCGTACTCTGGTTGAGCTTAAACATTCCAAGCAGCGTGGGATACTCAGCGCTTTTACCGGAGAAGCCCCCGGTAATCGGCTCCAGCTCATCAAAGGTCTTGCGCAGCACTTCTGAAACACAAAGGGTGACGATGCCCAGATAAAGTCCTTCCATGCGAAGGGAGGCAAGGCCAATCAGGATTCCCAGAATAACGGGGATGACGACGGCGGCCAGAATGCCGATTTCCCAGGGAAGACCCAGATTACCTGTCGCATAGGCGCTGATATAGGCGCCCAAGCCCATGAAACCGGCCGTTCCCAAAGAAATCAGTCCGGAATACCCCAGCAGGAGGTTTAATCCCAGTGCCGCGATGGTATAGATAATCGTACCGCCGATGATACCCAGCCAGGAGGTTTTAAGTATGCCGCCCGAGGTGAGTGCGGGGAGCAGTGACATAACAAGTCCAAAGACAACGAAGTGCAGATATGGACTTTTATAGATCCGCTTAATAATGGAGTCCTCTTTCATTTCTGCGCTCCTTTATACTTTTTTAATGACCCGCTTACCAACCAGACCAACGGGTTTAATAACAATGAAGATGATAACCAGCAGATAGAGAATCTGCGTACCCCACACTGAAGATACATAATAAGATAGCAGGTTGTTTGCGATTGCGATGATATAGGCGCCGATGACTGGGCCGTAGAAGGTCTGGAAGCCGCCCAAAACGCAGGCAATGAAGGCGTTGACCTGTACGCTGTCCATGAGGTTTACGGTTACGGAAGTAGAGGGGGCAATGAGAACACCGGCAAGGGTTCCAAGTACCATGGCTAAAGCCCAGGAAAACAACGTAACCTTTTTGGTAGGAACACCCAGCATTCTAGCGGTACGCTCATTGGAGGCCGTTGTACGTATCGCGAGACCCAGCTTAGTCTTCTGAAGGAGAAGGAACAGACCGATTGTCAGTGCCAGACCGACAATAATATTCAGAAGGCTGTTGTAGGAGAGGTTTGCAGCATCCAGCGTGAATGCGCCGGTTTCAATAATCTTCGGCAGCCGAAAGGGGTCGACACCGAACACCATGGGTGCAATGCCAAGAAATACCATCATCATGCCCAGCGTGATGATTTCTTTTCCACTTCCACCCACCTTCTTCGTTCGACGGATTATGACAAAATCCACGACAAAGCCGATGGCGATGGCTGCAATGATGCCGAGGAGTATGGCAAGGAGCAGCGGGATGCCGAACTTGGTGAATATGACCGTTACTATGTAGGCTCCGAACATACCCATGACGCCTTGCGCGAAGTTGATGACAAGATTGGTGCGAAAGACAATGATAATGCCCAGTGTGGCCAGCGCGTAAATGGCGCCGGTTTCAAGGCTCCTCAGAAGCAGCTGAAGAAAAGTACTCAAGGCGCGTCCCCCCATCTGATGACGTTAGCAGCCCAGGTATAGCCAATTCCGGCTGCGATCATCGCAATAACTGTTCCATCCTGAACTTTGCCCTGATCCAATGCCAGCTTCAATGAGAGAATCTGATCGACCTGTCCGACGTGTCCGTAGTTTTCAAGATAAATGGTCTGTTCTTCTGTCAAACCCAGATCCTTCAGCATTCCAATATGGCCGGATCTTTTAATGTGCAGGATATCCAGGAATCCGATATCACTGCGCGTCATGCCGGATTTGCGAAGTGCCTCATCAATGCAGTGCATCCAGTTCGGCATGGAGACTGAATTGAGAAGTCCCTTCATTGTTGCCGAGTCCATGAGACGAAGCTTACCGAATTCGTTGACATTTTCGGCAGTTACAGGGTCCTTGATTCCGCCGACCTTTACGCCGCAGGTGTGGACAACCGAGCCGTCGCTCATGACGTGTGTGCCGAGCAGGATATTTTTGTTGTAGTTCTTGCGAAGAAGAATTGCGCCGCCGCCGGCCGCCAAGTTGAACATAAACGAAACACCGTTGTCCTTGAAATCAATCAAGTCGCAGTTGCGATAGCCGCCTGCCACGAGTATGGTGTGGCACTCCTCATCGGAAAGAAGAATGTCTTTTGCAAGCTTCAGCGCGGTCACGCTCGTACAGCAGCGGTTTTGCACGTCCAGGCACCAAGCGTTTTTTGCGCCGATACGGTTTTGAATGTAGCAGGCGGAAGTTGTCATGGGATATTCTTTCCATTCCTCTGTAAAGCAAAGAATGGCATCAATCTCCATAGGATCAACACCCGTGTTGCCCAGGCAATCCAAAGCTGCCAGCGCACCCATTTCCTGTGTCCCGTCGCAGTCTTCTTTGCTGGGAACCCGCTTTTCGACAATGCCGAGCTTATCAATGACCGCCTCTTCGCTCCAGTTTCCGCCTGTTGCTTCTGATATTTCCTTGGCTGTCATCCTGTTTTCCGGCAAATAGACGCCGAGTCCAACAATTCCGACATTAGTTTTCTGTGTCATTTCTGGTTTCCTCCGTCCCCTTAGACTAACATGAAATTCCATTCATGTGCTTGTAAATCCAGTGTTTTTTGCAATCTAATAGTAGCTAATTATGAAAGATGATTCGTATCTTATCCACAGCATAATAGACGATGTGCCAGTTTGTCAAGAAAAAAATGATAAAAACTTCTTTAAAATCACTAAAAAATTTCGTGAATAATATTGACAAACTGTAAAAGGCATACTATCATAAACATGAAAGATGATTCATGTTTAATTAACAAAAATGGAAGGTTGTTTAATTATGAATGGCAAAACAATGTCAGAGATTGCACTCGGCGATTCCGCATCCTTTACAAAAACAGTGACAGAGGCCGATGTTGTCCAATTTGCTGGTATCAGCGGCGACTTCAATCCTGCTCATATTGATGCCGTGTCGGCAGAAAAGAGTATGTTTGGTCAGCGCATCGCACACGGCATGCTCTCTGCCGGCTTTATTTCTACCGTTCTCGGAACACAGCTCCCGGGCCCCGGAACTATTTACATGGCGCAGGAACTCCGTTTCACAAAGCCTGTTTATTTTGGCGATACCGTTACGGCTACTTGCACGGTCGTAGAGCGTATTGAGGAAAAAAATCGGTTGAAGCTTGAAACGATCGTCGTCAATCAGCGCGGTGAAACAGTTATTACAGGCTTTGCCACCGTTATGCCGCCCAAAGCATAAGCGGTGCCAGTCACGCTCCGGCTAAATACCCAGCAAAATATATTGCACGAACATATTAAATAGGAAGTGATGCGCATGTCATTTGTCAAATCAGAGCGCCACGGTCACGTGACGGTTCTAACCATTTGCAGACCCGAGGCGCTAAATGCCCTGAACTCGCAGGTGCTCTCGGACCTAGAAGCGGCTATTCTGGAAGTTGAGCAGGATGCTGAAGCCTATGCCGTCGTTCTCACAGGAGAAGGACGGGCCTTTGTTGCGGGCGCCGATATTGCTGAAATGCGGGGTTTTTCGGCTTCTGCGGGAAAGCTTTTTGCGGCGCGCGGCGGCGAAGTCTTTTTGAAACTGGAAAACATGAGAAAGCCCGTGATTGCGGCTATTAACGGCTTTGCATTGGGCGGCGGGTGTGAGCTCGCCATGGCCTGTGATATCCGGCTGGCATCGGAAAACGCCAAGTTTGGTCAGCCCGAAACCGGGCTCGGCATTACCCCCGGCTTTGGCGGGACACAGCGCCTGCCGCGCATTGTCGGCCTTGCAAAGGCACTTGAACTGATTCTTTCGGCAAAAATTATCGGTGCGGCAGAAGCTAACGCCATCGGGCTTGTCAGCTATGTCTACCCCGCTGAAGAGCTGCTGCCCAAGGCTTTGGAGCTTGCTAATCAGATTGCTGCAAATGCGCCGGTCGCTGTCCGTGAATCCAAGCACTGCATCCGTATGGGGATGCAGACGGATATTCACACGGGTTCCGCCTTCGAGGCTGAGGCCTTTGGGGTAACCTGCGGCACAGACGATAAAAACGAAGGCATGGATGCGTTTTTGGAAAAACGGAAAGAGAAAAAATTCGCGGGAAAATAAAGTGACCGCTCTGCCGATAAGACAGAGCAGCCGAAACTAACTACATATTGAGAGGAAGATTCTATGAACAAAATTGTCGTTATTGGCGGCGGCACGATGGGCTTGGACATAGCCCAGGTTTTTGCAAGAGAGAAATATGACGTTGTTGTACGGGATATCAGCGAGGCGCTGATTCAGGCCTCAGCCGCAAGATTAGGCAAGGGCCTTTCAAAACTCACCGCAAAAGGCAAACTGACCGAAGAAGATGCCAATGCAATCCTGGGCAAGATTAAATTTACCGTTGATTTGAATGAAGCCGCGGATGCAGATCTGGTGCTTGAGGCGGCAGTCGAAAACCTGACAATCAAGAAGCAGATTTTCGCAGAGCTCGATGGCATCTGCAAGGCAGACGCTATTTTTGCCACGAACACCTCCTCCATTTCCATTACCGCAATCGCGTCCGCAACCAAAAGAGCGGACAAATTTATCGGCATGCACTTCTTTAATCCCGCCACCGTTATGAAGCTCATCGAGGTCATACGCGGGGCCAACACATCCGATGACACTTTCCATACGATTTACGAGCTTTCCCGTCAGCTTGGAAAGACGCCGGTTGAAGTAGCGGAAGCACCCGGGTTTGTCGTCAACAAGCTGCTTGTCCCCATGATTAATGAGGCCGCCGGCTTGTTGGAGACAGGGGTTGCCTCCGTTAAAGACATCGATACAGCCATGTGCCTTGGTGCTAACCACCCCATGGGCCCCCTTGCGCTTGGCGATTTTATCGGTCTGGATGTGTGCCTGTCTATTATGGATACGCTCTACACCGAGACCGGGGATCCCAAATACCGCGCGTCTCTTCTCCTGCGCAAAATGGTGCGCGGCGGCTTGCTCGGCAAAAAAACCGGCAAGGGTTTTTACAATTACGCCGAATAACACGCATTTGAATACGACCGGCATCAGACCGGACGCTTTCGCCGGCTGATAGGAGCCTTGTAAGATACGCCACAGAGTTATCAAGGTACTCAGGGAATACATATTAAAAAGGGATGCTGCCAAATGCCGGATCAGCCTGCACTTTTAATAAACATAAAAAGGAATGGTATAAAAATGGATTTCAAATTTACCGCGGAAGAAAAAGAAATACTGGACATGGTGCATGATTTCAGCCTGAAAGAAGTCAAACCGCTCGCGGCCGAAATTGACGAGCAGGAGCGTTTCCCCGCAGAGACCTATCGGAAGCTTGCGGATATGGGCATGATGGGCATCTGGGTGCCCGAAGAATACGGCGGCTGCGGCCTGAGCTATCTGACCTATATCGCCGTGTGCGAGGAACTGGCAAAGTACTGCGCAACCACCAGCGTCATGCTCTCCGGGCACAGCTCCCTGTGCTGCTGGCCGATCTTTGAGTATGGTACCGAGGCACAAAAGCAAAAGTACCTTGTTCCGCTG
>Ga0074193_1001110_pt1 | contig 36476 bp, 31 predicted proteins | sample EPASupsiteHSE605_FD_64523 | JGI IMG/M metagenome (GOLD analysis project Ga0074193, IMG submission 64523) | Bioremediated contaminated groundwater from EPA Superfund site, New Mexico - Sample HSE6-05 | ecosystem: Environmental > Aquatic > Deep subsurface > Groundwater > Contaminated ... | reverse complement strand
TGCACGCGGAGGCAACAAGCGAAAAGGCGGCGATGGGCTTTTATCTCGACGGCAGGGTTTCCGCCGTATGGGGAACGCACACCCATGTCCAGACCTCCGACGGCGGTCTTCTGCCCGGGGGCTCGGGCTTTATCACCGACCTCGGAATGACCGGTCCCGCCGTTTCCGTTCTGGGCATCGACCCGCAGCAGAGCGTTGCGAAATTCCTCGGCGAGCCGCCGAGACGCTATGAGTCGGCCGAGGGACCAGGAAAAATGGAGGGCGCCGTGTTTTCGATAGACACCGAAACCGGAAAATGCCTGAAAGTGGAGGCGCTGAGAATTACATGAGAAAGTTAACGCTGCTTCATGCCGCCGACCTTCATCTGGATTCCCCTTTTGAATCGCTTTCGCCGGAGCAGGCTGCAGAAAGACGGGCGGGTCAGAGAGAGCTTCTCTTTGCCCTTGAGGAGCTTGCCGAGAAGCGCGGCGTTTCCGCCGTTCTGCTGAGCGGCGACATTTTCGAGGGAAACAGTATCAAAACCGAGACCGAGCGCGACTTCAACAGCGCTCTGGGCGCTTTGCGCTGTCCTGTTCTGATTGCGCCGGGAAACCACGACCCTTATGCCGCCCACTCCGTATGGGAAACCATGCGGCTGCCGGATAACGTCTATATTTTCAAAAACGCGGAAATCGAATACGCGGAGTTTGCGGGCGTCCCGGCAAGGTTCTGGGGCGCGGGCTTTCAGAATACGTTTTGCGGTCCCCTGCTGCGCGGCTTTGCCGCGCCCGAAAAAAGCGACGATATTCCCGATATTCTGGTTCTCCACGGCGATACGGGAGCGGGTGCTTCGGACTACTGCCCGATAAGCCGCGAAGACCTTATTAGATGCGGCATGGACTATGCCGCGCTGGGACACATACACGCCCGCACACCTCTTATGAGAGCGGGTGAAACAGCGTTTGCCTATCCCGGCTGCACAGAGGGGCGGGGCTATGACGAAACCGGCGAAAAGGGCGCGCTTCTGGTCACGCTATCGGACGACGGAGTATCCGCGGAATTTGTCCCGCTCGGCGGTGTGCGCTATGAGATAATAACTGTCGACGTCGGCGGAAAGGACGCGATGAACGCCATTTCGGACGCCGTCGCCGCGCTTACCGTAAACGACTGCTGCCGCCTTATACTTACGGGAGCCTGTGCGGAGCCGCCCGATATCGGCTCGCTTAGAAAAAGCCTTGAGGGGCGTTTCCGCGAGCTTCAGCTGAGGGACGAAACCGTACTCAAACGCGAAGTCTGGGCTCTTCGGGGTCAGGATACCCTGAGCGGAGTATATCTTGACAGACTGTATATAATGTATGAGTCCGCAGCGAGCGGCAAAGAACGCAGAAAAATTGAGCTTGCCGCGCAGTACGGTCTGTCCGCGATTGAAAACGGAGGCGAGCTGCTATGATCATACGAAAAATGACGGCCTCCTTCGGAATGCTGCAGAACAGCACCCTTGAACTGGGTGAAGGACTCAATATTGTTTTTGCTCCCAACGAGAGCGGAAAGTCCACCTGGTGCTCCTTTATCAAGGCGATGCTTTACGGCATCGAGACGGGCGCCCGCGAAAAGGGCGGCGTCAAGCCCGATAAAGTGCGTTTTGCCCCGTGGAGCGGCGCTCCGATGGCGGGCTCTATGGACATTGAATACGAGGGACAGAGGATAACGCTTATAAGGCAGGGACGCGAAAGCGCGCCGATGCGCGATTTCTCAGCTGTACTTACGGGTACTTCCAGCGCGGCAAGGGGCGTCGACCCGTCCGCCGCGGGAGAGACTCTTCTGGGCGTTTCCAGGGACGTTTTTGAGCGCTCCGCTTTTATCGGACAGGGAAAAGTTACCGTAGGCGCAAGCCCCGAGCTTGAAAAAAGGATTTCCGCTATAGTCCAGACGGGCGAGGAGAAATTCTCCGTCACGGAAGCGGAGGAACGCCTTAAAGCGGCTGTCCGCCGCAGACGCTACAACAAAAGCGGTCGCCTGCCCGAGATTGAAAAAGAGCTTGAGGAGATACGCGAAGGCCTTTCAGAATGCGCGCGCGAGGCGCAGAAGGGCGAGGAACTGAAAAAAGCGAAGTCCGCGGCGATGGAGCGCAGAGACGCGCTGACGGCGAGGGTTGCCGAAATCCGAAAGGGCACCAGACACGACACGCTCGAAAAGCTCTCCGAGTCGCGCGGCAAGGTCAAGGCTCAAGAGGATGCCTGCCGGGAAACAGACCTTAAGCTCGAAGAAGCCGGACGAAAGCTTGAGGGCGGCGTTTTCGGCGCGGATGAGCCGGATAAATGCCGCGAGAGGCTCACAGAGGATGAAGAAAAGCTCGGCAGCCTCGAAAAAAGAATCAAAAAAGGCGGTGCAATCGCAGCCTATTCCGTTCTTCTGGCGGTGTTTGTGTTTGCATGTTTCGCCCTTGTAATCACATCGCAGTACGTTCCCGCCGCGCTTCCGCTTCTCCTCTGCGTTCTCTGCGTTCTGAGAATAGTCAGTATCAGCAAAAACCGCCGCTGTGCGAAATACGAGAAAAGCGCGATATTCGCGGCATATAAATGCCTTTCTGCCGAGGAAGTGAAAAAGACTCTCGCGGAGCACGACAGACTTTATTCCGAGCGCGCGGCGCTTATCGAAAAGCAAAAGCAGGCTTATGCCGTGCTTGACGACGTCAACAAAACGAGGAGCGAGTTGGAAGCCGCGCTTTTGAAAGACCTTGATTTCACCGAGGGCGGTACAGAGGCGGCACAGCACACAAGGCTTCTGGAGGACGCGGAGAGGTCGCTTCGCAGCATACGCGAGCAGAGCGCGGCCTGGGAAGGCCGTCAAAGTGTTTTGAAGGATCCCGAGGAGCTGAAAGCAAGGCTCGCGGAGCTAAGCTCGGAGCATGAAAAGCTGACGGAGGAATATGATGCGCTCATGCTGGCTCTTGCAACGCTGAAGGATGCGGGCGAGGAAATCTCCCACCGCATAACGCCGAAACTGAGCTCGAGAGCGGCGGAGATATTTTCAAAACTCACAGCTTCGCGCTATGACGCGATACTCCTTGACAAGGAATTTCGAGCGGAAGCGAGACGGGAGGGCGATGCAATACCGAGAGACGCCTCTTTCCTCAGCGCGGGAGCGGTCGATCAGCTTTATCTCGCCGTCAGGCTTGCAATATGCGAGCTGGCGCTTCCCCCCGAAAAGTCCTGCCCCGTTATTCTGGACGACGCTCTGGTGAATTTCGACGACGAGCGCTGCGGGATGGCGCTCAGACTCCTTGCCGAGCTGGCAAAAGACAGGCAGTTCGTTCTTTTCACCTGTCACAAAAGGGAAGCCGACCTGATGCGGAATGTTTCCGGCGTGAATATCACGGAAATATAGCGCGCAGAGTCAAAAAGTGAAAGGAAGCCGAATGAACACATTTGGAGAAAACTTAAGGCTGACCGTTTTCGGCGAATCCCACGGCGAAGCGATTGGCATGGTGCTGGACGGTTTTCCCGCCGGCGAAGACATCGACCTTGATAAAGTAAAGGAACAGCTCGCACGCAGGGCTCCGGGAACAGGAGAGCTTTCTACTGCGAGAGCCGAACCGGACGAGCCGCTGTTCCTGTCGGGTCTGCTCGACGGGCACAGTACCGGCGCGCCTCTGTGTGCCACCATTAAAAATACGGATGCGAAGTCTGCGGACTACCGTCCCGAAAAGCCCCGCCCGGGTCACGCCGATCTGGCGTCGCAGATAAAATACAAGGGTTTTGCGGATTTCAGAGGCGGCGGACCCTTCAGCGGAAGACTGACGGCGGCAATGGTAATGGCCGGAGCCGTCTGCAGGCAGGCGCTCGAGCGCCGCGGCATTTTTACGGAGGCAAAGATTATCCGCATCGGCTCTGCGGAGAGCACGCAGCCCGATTTCGATTTTGCCCTTCGCAAGGAGATACTTGACGCCCGCGCAAGCGGAGACAGTGTCGGCGGCGTTATCGAATGCTCGGTATCGGGACTTCCCGCGGGTCTGGGCGGACTGATGTTCGGAGGAATGGAGAGCAGGATAGCCTCGGCTCTTTATGCGATACCCGGGGTCAAGGGAGTCGAATTCGGCGCGGGCTTCGAATTCGCCAAAATGCGCGGTTCCGAGGCTAACGACCCGATAAGGCTGGAGGACGGCAGATTGTTCACCGAAACCAACAACTCCGGCGGAATTAACGGCGGGCTTACAAACGGGATGCCCCTTGTGGTGCGCTGCGCCTTCCGGCCGACGCCGTCAATTGCGAGAGAGCAGAAAACGGTGGACTTATCAAAAATGCAGAATACGACGCTGCGTATAACCGGAAGACACGATCCCTGCATCGTGCCGCGCGCCGTGCCCGTTGTGGAAAGCATGGTGGAGTTTTGCATAATGGACGCGATTTGCGGAAGCTGAGAAAAAGAGTCCGGTTTCCCGGACACTTATATATTATTGCACACCCCTATTAAGGAACAGAAAAAAGCACGGCGAAGCCGTGAGAAAAGAGAGCAAACAATGGACGAAAAAGAAAAAGAAATGACACCGGAAAATTCCGCCGATACCGCAACCGAAGTACCTGCGGACGCAGCCGCGGAAATTCCTTCAGAGGCACCCATCGAGTCCGCCGAAGAGCTGCCGGCGGAGGAAGCGCCCGTTAAAAAGAAAAATCTGAGGCTGCGCAGCGCGCTTCTCCGCGCCGGAGCCGCACTGCTCGCCGCGGTGATACTCCTCGCGGTTTCGAAATTTTCCGTCATCGACCTTAAAAAAGGCGCAAAAGAATCGGACTCCGTTCAGGACGAGGAGCTCGGCACCTTCGTCAAGCGCGATGTTTTCGCAATCATTGGCTTTTATGACGAGGTCTCCGACGACTCGGCGCAGGGAGAATACGCGCTTGTCCCCATGGGTGGCAAGTTCGTGACCGTCCACTTTTCAAAGCGCTATCTTGAGTCCGCCGCAGCGGTTGAAACGGCGACCTATGACTATATAAACGGCAATTCCACAACGCTTGATAAATATTTTGTCGTTGAGGGCACAACCGAGACTCTCTCAGACGAGATGTCCACAAAGATGTACGAATGGTTTGATTTGAATAAGGACTGGATGGTCGAAGCGGGCGTCATAGCCGATACGGACGATGCCGCCACATATCTTTCGGACGTGGTTCTGGAGGTCGACACCGTCAATTCGATGAGCGAGACGCTTGTCCTCGTGCTTACGGGGCTTGCCGCAGCGATGCTTCTCTATATGATAGTCGAGTTCGTTCTCATGGGCGTGGGCTTCTATCTTGGCGAGCCTAAAAAGAAGAAAGCCGAAAATACCGACGACGGCGCGGAGGCCGAACCGAAAGACTCCGGAGAAAACGCCGAGGCGGAGGAAAAAGTCCCTGAAGAAGGCGTCGAATGCATAAATAACGAGGAAATACCGGAAAATAACGGCGGTTCCGAGGAAACGGCTGAGGAAAAAGCCGAAGAAGTTCAAGAGGATAAATAATGGATCTGACGATTTGCGCGCCCTGCCACTTCGGGCTCGAAGGAATAGTTGCCGACGAGATGCGCCGCCTGGGGCTTCAGAACGTCCGCGCCGACAACGGACGGGTGCGCTTTGACGGCACCGAGGCGGAGCTCGCAAAGGCGAGCGTCAACCTTCGCTGTGCCGAGAGGCTGCTGGTCGAGGTCGGCTCCTTCGAGGCGACCTCCTTCGACCAGCTTTTCGAGGGAGTTAAGGCTCTTCCCTTTGAAAACTATATTCCGAAAAACGCCGCCTTTCCAGTCAAGGGTCACAGCATAGGCTCAAAGCTCTTTTCAGTGTCCGACTGCCAGAGCATAATAAAAAAAGCAGTCGCCACAAGGCTTACGCAGAAATACGGCATCACATGGTTCCCCGAGGACGGCGAAAAGCTGCAGCTTCAGTTTTCAATCATGAACGACGTCGCGACAATCTATCTCGACACGAGCGGAGAGGGCCTGCACAAGCGCGGCTACCGACCCGCCCACGTCGCCGCGCCTTTGAGCGAAACACTGGCCGCCGCAATGGTCATCCTCTCGCGCTACCGCGGCAGGGACGATTTCTGCGACCCCTTCTGCGGAAGCGGGACCCTTGCCATCGAGGCCGCGCTCATCGCAAAAAACCGCGCCCCTGGGCTTAACCGCAGATTCGCCGCGGAGGAATGGTCGTGCTTCGACGGAAAGGTCTGGCGCGAAGCGCGCGAGGAGGCGCCGAGCCGCGAGTATAAGGGTGACTACCGCATCTTCGGTTCCGACATCGACCCCGAGGCTGTTGCAATTTCGAAAAAGAACGCCGCTCTCGCAGGAGTTGACGACATCGTAAACTTCGGCGTTGCCGACGCTACGAAATTTGACCGCAAAACCGAAAGGGGAGTGATAGTCACGAATCCGCCCTACGGTGAGAGGATAATGGAAAAACGCGAGGCGGAGGGGCTTTATTCCGCTTTCGGCAAGGCTTATTTCGCGTCCGAAAACTGGAGCCTTTATCTGCTGTCTTCGCATACCGAGTTCGAGCGCACCTTCGGAAAGAACGCGGATAAAAAGCGCAAGCTCTATAACGGCATGATAAAGTGCGACCTGTATATGTACCTCAAATGAGGGCTGTCCCAAGACGGCATTTAATTATTGTACAGATATGGGTGAAAACGCGAGATAAACTGAGCAATTCAATGTACGGAGTTGTTATGCGGGGCTGACAGCGATTTGACGAAAAATACGGCGATATTCAGCCGTAATTTCGTCATAATACAGCTTGCAGAATATTCCTTCATGGATTATTATAATAGTCGTTAGCACTCAGGGGCAACGAGTGCTAACGACCATAATTTCTTAAATTATTTGGGAGGTATATAAAGAATGAACATTAAGCCTTTAGGTGACAGAGTGGTATTGAAGCAGATAGAGGCCGAAGAAAAGACAAAGAGCGGCATCATCCTCACGACCACCGCAAAGGAAAAGCCCTCGATCTTCGAAGTCGTAGTCGTCGGCGACGGCAAACAGTCGGACGGCACCGAGGTCAAGATGATTGTCAAGGCCGGAGACAAGGTCGTAGCCAACAAATACACCGGAAGCATTGTGAAGTTCGAAGAGGATGAGCTCATCATCGTGAAGCAGAACGACATCGTCGCGATTGTTGAAGACTGAAACAGTCTAAATAATACTATATAACACATTTTGGAGGTCAAACGGAATATGGCAAAACAGATCATTTACGGCGAAGAAGCCCGCGCAGCGCTCAAGCGCGGCGTTGACCAGCTCGCAGATACAGTCAGAATCACACTCGGACCCAAGGGACGCAACGTAGTGCTCGAAAAGAAGTTCGGAATTCCCCTCATCACCAACGACGGCGTAACAATCGCCAAGGAAATCGAACTCAAGGACCCGTTTGAGGACATGGGCGCTCAGCTCATTAAGGAAGTCTCCACAAAAACCAACGACATAGCCGGCGACGGCACCACCTCCGCAACGATACTCGCTCAGGCGATGATCACCGAAGGTCTTAAAAATGTCGCCGCGGGCGCAAACCCCATGAGCATGCGCCGCGGTATCAAGAAGGCCGCCGACGCTGCCGTCGAAGCCCTGCGTTTCAATTCCAAGCCTGTTAACGGCACCACGGACATTGCAAGAGTCGGAACAGTCTCCTCCGACGATCCGTTTATCGGAAACCTCATCGCGGGAGCGATGGAAAGGGTCTCTCAGAACGGCGTAATCACTATCGAAGAGAGCAAAACCGCCGAAACCTATTCCGAAATCGTTGAAGGAATGCAGTTCGACCGCGGCTACCTCACCCCTTACATGGTAACAAACACCGAGAAGATGGAAGCCGTCCTTGACGATCCGTACATTCTCATCACCGATAAGAAGGTCTCGAACCTTCAGGAAATCATCTCCGTTCTCGAAGCAACGATGAAGGCCGGAAGAAAACTTCTCATCATTGCGGAGGACATCGAGGGCGACGCTCTTACGGGCATCATCGTCAACAAGCTCCGCGGTACCTTCACCTGCGTATGCGTCAAGGCTCCCGGCTTCGGTGACAGGCGCAAGGAAATGCTTGAGGACATCGCAATCCTCACAGGCGGACAGGTCGTAAGCTCCGAGCTCGGAATGCAGCTTGACGATTTTGACGTTAGCAACTTCGGTACAGCGCGTCAGGTCAAGGTCACGAAGGACCACACCATCATCATCGACGGCGCAGGCGACGCCCAGAAGATTAAGGACAGAGTCGAAGCCATCAACCGTCAGATTGCCGACACCAGCTCTGACTACGACAAGGAAAAGCTCACCGAGCGTATCGCAAAGCTCGCTGGCGGCGTGGCAGTCATCAAGGTCGGAGCCGAGACCGAGACCGAGATGAAGGAAAAGAAGCTCCGCATCGAAGACGCTCTCAACGCGACCCGCGCGGCGGTTGAGGAAGGCATCGTCGCAGGTGGCGGAACAGCTTATGTCAAGGCAGCTCTTGCAGCTGAAAAGCTCCTCGAAGAGCTCGAAGGCGACGAGAAGACCGGAGCCGCCCTTGTTGTGAAGGCTCTGCAGGCTCCTATCCGCCAGATTGCCGAGAACGCTGGCGTAGAAGGCGCGGTCGTTCTTGAGCGTATCAAACAGAGCGGCAACGTAAACTTCGGCTACAATGTTGCGACCGATGAATATGTCGACATGATTGAAGCCGGTATCGTTGACCCGACTAAGGTCTGCCGCAGCGCAATCCAGAACGCGGCGTCCGTTTCCGCTCTGGTCCTCACGACCGAGAGCCTTGTTGCCAATATTCCCGAACCCCCAATGCCCAGCATAGGTGCTGATGTTGGCGGTATGGGTGGCATGGGCGGCATGGGCGGCATGTATTAATAGCAGCACCGAAACCGTTGATATTGCTAGGTTTTGGTGTTGTGTAAAGCATGATTTACACCAAAATTACACCAAATTTAGCGCTTAATATGAAAAATGATCGATACTCAACAAAGAGTATCGATCATTTTATTTCTGGTTGCAGAGGCAGGATTTAATTACAAAAAGCGCCTTTTGGCTTTTGTTATGTATTGATATTTGCCACTGTTTCCAATGTTTACAGTGCTTTTACCCTATTAGCTTCTACCATGCAAAATTACATTTTATTATCGCCATAAGGCTAAAAATAAGGCTAAATAATTAGAGGCCACGCAGAGCGTATCACATTGTATTATCTCACTACCTCGCTAAACACACTATCGTGCAACGGCAAACAGTCCGGGCAGTTTAGCCCTAATCTGCAAAAGCAAAACTTCAGAACAGAAAAACCGGATAAGGTCTGGGCTGGTGACATTACATATATAAAAACGACGCTGGGTGTATCTTGCAGCGGTGATTGATCTGTATAACCGAGAGGTTATCGGCTATGCCGTCAGTAAGCAGATTGACACCGAGCTTGTAAAGCGTGCTCTTGGTAATGCAATCGGAGGCCCAGAGAACCTAGATGGGCTGGCTTTTCACAGCGACCGCGGCTGTCAATACAGCAGCCAGGGATACAGGCAAATGCTGGAGGAGCATGGTATAGTCAGCAGTATGAGCCGGCCGGGCTGCCCGTATGATAAGTCCAGCGCAGAGAGCTTCTTTGCCACGATAAAAAAGGAATGTATTTGCCGAAGAAAATATGCTACACTTGAGGAAGTTAAGACTGATGTTTTCGAGTACGTGGAGCTGTTTTACAATCGGAAGCGTATGCACGCATCTTTGGGCTATCTAAGTCCTGTCAAATTTCGTCTGAAAAATGACGGCCTAAAAACCGCATAATTCAATATACTTTAGTTGCCCTTATCGGTACAAAAGTACTATCATTTTTTCGACGCAGTCCAGCATTCTGCGATGAACAGTGTGTCCTTAATTGAATGGAAAACGGCGGTGATATGTTGCGTAAGAAAAAGAAAGTATTCCCGATATTGATAGTACTGACACTAGCGTGTCTTTCCGTTCTGCTTTGGTTGATTATTGACTCCCCTATCCCCTCACAGCCTGCCCGTGAAGGTGTGCTGGATCTGTCGGACTGGAACGGTGAAACCATGATGCTGTCGGGGCAGTGGGATTTTTACTGGAACAAATTTCTGGATAAAAATGAGCTACGCCAAAATCCCGAGCCTGATTTGAAAGCTGAGTTTCCGTCCGTCTGGAATAAATTTGTTGTAAACGGCAGGGAAGTGGGCGGGATGGGCTTTGCTACCTATCGCCTTCATATGACGGGAGTGAAGGCCGGTGCTCCTCTGGCATTGAGAGTCATTCCGTTTTCCACGGCGTATGAGCTGTACATAGATGATACGCTCACGGCCTCGAGCGGGAAAGTATCCACTTCGGCAGATGGATTCGTACCACAGTATACAATTCAGACGGTCAGTTTCACGCCAGACCGCGACGAATTTGATATCATCCTTCATGTATCAAACTTTATATACGCCAGAGGCGGAGCTTGGTATGCGATTTATTTCGGCAATCCGGAAAATATTACTAGAATAAGCCAAGATATATCTTCCAGAGACTATTTTGTTATGATCTGTCTGCTGCTCTTGTCAGCCGCTAGTATGTTTTTGTTTTTCCTGCGGCGGGACAAAGGATATCTCTTGTTTATCAGCCTTTGTCTGGTGTTTCTCTTACGAACCATTATTGACGGGAGCTACCTAGTAAATCTCATTTTGCCGTCTGTGGGCTTCCGTACGGTAATCTGTATCGATTATATCTCGCTCTATTGGCTGCCGGTGTTTTGTGTCGCGCTGTTCCGCTATATTTATCCCGAAAACTTGTCCCTCATGTATTTAAAGCTCCTGATTGTCTACGCGGTCGTTATTACGATACTAACTCTTGCGTTACCTGTACGTATCTTCACGGAATTTATTTATCTTGCGGAGCTGATTGCCGCCGTGACGTGCATATACGGGGTTATGAAGATGCTTTTGCTGACTCTGAAGCGGAATCGTGAAGCCTACTTCATATTTACGGGTGGAAGCGCGCTGACACTGTGTGTTTTCCGCGATTTACTGTGTGAAAACAATCTGATTGTTGCCGGCTATGTGGAGATGTCGCCCATGGGCTTTCTGGCTCTTGCAATTTTTCTCCAGTGTATGTTTTGGGTTCGCTACGACCGGCGCACAAAAGAAAATGAGAGAATGCTGCTTGAACTGAACAAGGCGGACGAGCGTGAGCGGAAGCTGGAGCTGCAATTTCTGAAATCCCAGATACGGCCTCATTTTATAAACAACGCTCTGAATGCGATTATCTCGATATCCCGCACCGATGCGGACAAGTCGAGGAAACTCCTCATCGAATTCAGCAAATATTTGCAAAACTTGTACAGCGTCCAGAATCTCGAAGATAAGGTCCCGATTGAAAATGAGCTCTCCTTCGTGCGCTCTTATGTGGCACTTGAGCAGGCGCGCTTTTCGGATTTCCTGCACATTGAATATGATATTGATAACATATTTCTGATGGTTCCGCCGCTGACGCTCCAGCCGCTCGTAGAAAACGCGATAGTCCACGGCATCAAAGGAAAAGATGGAGCCGGGCACGTCCTAATCTATATTAAGGACTGCGGCGATTTTGCAAAAGTCGGTGTTTCCGACGATGGGGTCGGCATTGAACCGGAGCACGCGGCGGCCCTGCTCTCAGACGAACACAATGGCACGGGTGTCGGGATATACAACATCAACCGCCGTATGAAAAGACTATACAACACCGGGCTGCATATAGAAAGCCGCCCTGGGGGCGGCACTGATGCGTATATTTTCATTCCAAAGGAGGGAGAATCATGCTGCGAGCCGTAATAATAGACGATGAGCGTCCGGCGTTGGACGAGCTGTCGTATCTGCTGAAGGAAGATTCGGTCGAAGTTATAGCGACTTTTCAAAATACGGAGGGCGCATTAGAATTTATACTGACGACAAAGCCGGACGTTGTCTTTCTCGATATCGAAATGCGGGGTATAAACGGTATCGAATTCGGCGTTGAGCTGCAAAACCGCACAGAAAAAACAGCCGTTATTTTCGTGACCGCGTATCCAGAGTACGCCTTGGAGGCATTTCGTGCATACCCTCTGGACTACATTGTGAAACCCGTGGATGAGGAACGTCTGGCACGGACACTGAGGCACATTCAAGAGACTTTGGTACATAGCGCCGGCGCCGGAGGTGGAAATTTATATATCCAGTGTTTTGGCAAGTTCGAAATTACCTTCGGTGACAACAAGGTCAAGCTTCCGACGAAAAAAACGCGTGAGCTTCTTGCTTATCTAATTTGTAATAAGGGAACGATGATATACCGCGACGACCTGATACAGCTCGTGTTCGGTAGCGACGACAGCGGTAAGGACGCAAACAATCTGAGAGTGTCGCTTTTCAGGATAAGAAACGCTTTTCGCGAGGCAGGAGTCGGCAAAGATAGATTTTTAATACGGGACGATTTCTCCGTCGATATCGCCGATGAGGTTTGCGATATCGCGGACTTTCAGGCCTTTCTAAAAAACAACCTAAGAATAACCGCAAGCAATATTGGTCAGGCGGAAAAGATCGCAAATCTTTTGAACGGAGAACTGCTCACAGAAATAGACTCACTCTGGGTTACGGAAAAAAGGGAGTTGGTAATGTCTCAAGCAGAGGAGCTTATAATAAACATGTCCATCTTCCATCTGTCTGCCGGCTTTACGGAGCAGGCGGAAGCCGCTCTGCTCCGTGTGATTTTCTTGAATCCCGTGTCGGAGCCGGGTTACAGCCGCCTGCTGGACCTGTACATGCGAACGGGGAGTGTTTTCAAATACCGCTTCTGTTATGAGCGGTACTGTGAAATGACTGAAAAAGAATTTGGGGAACGACCGCCGAAAATTTATGCGGACTTTTATGCAAAATGCACAGGCTCTGTTTAGAAGCTCTGTCTGGGGTAAAATAAGGGCATTTATCTTCTAAAACACCGATAATTCAGTACCGCGAGCTAATCTATGTAGGATTAGCTCGCGGTACTTTTGTAATGGTCTTGTAATGGTGTGATGGTAAACTTTGTATATATATGTCGAATAGTGCGGTCTCCGCACCAAATCAGAATTCCTATCAAGGAGGAGAAAATTGAAATGAGAGAAAAAATTAATAAAGCGATTTCCATCGTGATGGCGGTGGCACTAATGCTTGCCCTGCTGCCGGCGGTGAGCACGCCAGCCAGCGCGTCCGCAGGTCTGACTGTGACGGCGGCGAACCCATCGAGCGTCGGCAAGACGGGCGTGACACTCAATGCTACTGTGAGTGGCTTGAACATCACCGCACAGGGTTTCTATTACAGTACTACACAATATAGTGATGCGGGGCTTCTTGTAGCCGATGTAGGCACAGTTTATGTCCCTGGTACAAAAAACGATACGCTTTTTTCCGCTGCGCTTACTGGTCTTACTCAGGGTACAACCTATTACTGGGTCGCCTATGCGACCAATAGCATAGACACGAGATATTCAGCCGTACAAACGCTGAATAGCTATGCCGTAACCTTCAGCGGGTCTGGCTGCACGGTTTCCGCCGCAATAGGCGAAACTACTCTCGCCAGTGAAGAACAAGTGTTTTCCAGTGCGAGCGTAACGTTTACCGCTGCTGATGCCGTGGCGGGGACCTCCTATGCGTGGACCGTGGGCGGCGTCGCGCAAAGTGAAGCAACGAGTACGCTGACGCTTACGGTAAGCGGTGCGACTGATGTAACCTGCACCGCCGCCCCATTGTTTAGCCTGGTTACTCCGGGCAGTGCATACAATGCAACGACAAACCCAATCGCAATTTCCTCGGCGGACGACCTAACATCTCTCGCAGCGCTGGTCAACGCCGGCTCAAAAGTTGTGGTCAATAGCAACGGTACGCCAATAGCCATGGACGCTACTTCTGCAAGCTACCGGTTGACCGCCGATATCGCGCTGAACAGCGATACCTCGGGGTATGCATACTGGGGCACGTCAGCCCCTACTAACAGCTGGACGCCAATCGGTACATATACATCTTCTTCCGATAACAAACCGTTCTCCGGCACCTTTGACGGTGGAATATACAGCAGTGGAACCCTGACGGGAAACCATACGATCAGCGGTATCTATATCAATAACGACAGCAACGGCAGCAATAATAAGGGCCTGTTCGGATATATTGTCACCACCGGCACGGTCAAAAACGTAAATGTCACCGAGAGCTATATTAAGGGCAGTAATGCCGTAGGTGCCATCGCAGGCTGCAACAATGGCAGCATATCCGGCTGTAATAATTCCGGCAATGTAAGCGGCAAGTGGTATGTCGGCGGCATCGCCGGAAATGACTATGTAATCTGCAGTGCTTATGAATCTTCCATATCCGGCTGCTGCAATACTGGAACTGTAACAGCCCAGTATCAGAATGCCGGCGGCATTACCGGTTATATGTCAGGGAATGTGATAAACTGCTACAATGCCGGCTTCGTGAACTGCAATGACACTACCGGCGGCATTGTCGGAAATAGTAGTGCAACTGTACAATTCTGCTACAATATGGGTACCGTTGGTATGACTACAGGCTCGGGCAGCTATATCGGCGGCATAGCCGGGTTTTCCCGGTCTGATGCGCTGATAGAGTACTGCTACAACGCGGGTGGCGTGATCGGATATGGTTCACTCGGCGGCATTGCCGGATACTGTTATAATAGTGTACAGTACTGCTATAGTTCAGGAACCCTACGTGCCAATGATAAAGGCGAAAAGATTGGCGGCATCGTTGGATACGCCACAAATACTGCTACGGTTAAGAATTGCTATTACGACAAGCAAATGTGTCCTTACGAAGGTGTAAACGGCGCGGACGACGAAACGAAGAATGTCGTTGGCAAACTAACCACGGACATGATTGGACAGGGGCTGAGTACTCTTCTTGGTACCTCTGATAACTGGGTCTTTACCAGCGACGCAACAGCTGCTAATAACCCCTATCCGATGCTCAAAAACATGAATACAACCGATGCCGCTAAGGTATCTGCTTCGCCGATTTTCCTGACAGTCACCGACAGCAGCAAATACGAGACGGCAAACAGGGTCAAATCCAGCTTTACAGTCAGCACCGTCAACAGCACAAGCTGGGCATCAAGCGCTGATAGCGTTATTTCAGTCAGCGGCACCGCCGCGACATTCGTTACAGCCGGCAGCGTCACGCTGACCGCAACCATAGGCAGCATCTCCAAGGCCGTTAAGCTGACAGCCGTTGCAAACACTGATCCCAGCTTTGTAGATACCGGTGCTGGCAGCGTTACGATCAAAGAAAACGCGACTGCAACGGACGTTGCGGCGCTGCTTCACGTCAGCGACCCGGACGAGGGCCAGACACTGACTTGGTCGCAGGCTACTAGCGGTGCACCGAGCCACGGCACGCTGACAATCGGAACGGAAGGTTCCGTTACTGTCGTAGTCCCGGCAACAGGCAATACTGACATTGCACCGACAACAGATAAAATTACATACACGCCAAATGCTGATTTTGAGGGAACCGACAGCTTCACCATACAGGTTAGCGACGCTCAGGGCGGCACGGCGAAGACTCGGACGATAAACGTCACAGTGGACGGCACCGCGCCGACGATTACAATGTCAGCAAAAGAAGTTAAGGGCGGCGTAAAAGTAAAGGCGAGCAGCAGCGAAAAGGGCACGGTGTATCTTGTGAGCAACGCGCTCAATGCCGGAGATATCGATACCGCAACCGAGCTGGAAGCCCTTGTAACGGGTGGCACAGCAACAAAAGCAACAATAAGCACGGCTGCTTCTGACAAGGATATTTCAGCTCCGTCGGCCGAGGGTACGTACGCGGCGGTTGCTGCCGACGAGGTTGGCAACGTGTCGGTAAAATCCACGAATCAAATAACTGTGGACAATACCGCACCAACCATCGTCTCCGCCAAGGTTTCGTCTGATTATAAGTATATTGATGTGACATTCAGCGAGGGCATTTATTCCGGGGCTTATACCCCAGTCTCGGCACCGGCGATACTAACATTTAAGCAGAACGACGGAACAGCAACGGGCGTAACGATAACCTTGGTAACGCAAACCGACGGCAAGACCGAACTTGAGGGCGGCGAGACGACAGTTCGACTTTTTATAGCCGTAGCCAGAACCCCATCCGGTAAAGAGACGATTGAGATTACACCGACAAACGGTTCTTCCATCTATGACAAGGCAGGCAATTGCATGGCGGGTGCTGAAACGACCGGAGAAAAAGTGCTGTATACACCGATTACGTACGGAGGCGGAGACAGCTCCACCCCGGGTGTGTCGATAAGCGTCGACGGGCAGTCGCAGCTCCCCGGCACCTCACAGGCCTCTACCAACTCCGATGGTAAGACCGTAAAAACCGTGACCGTAGACTCGGATAAGCTGGAAAGCGCGATTGAAAGCGGAGAAAAAGGCACTACCGTTACGCTCCCAGTAACCGGCGGTCCAGCCGTGGCTCAGGGCGTCATCAATGGTAAAGTCATCAAGTCGATGGAAAACAAGGAAGACGTCCTTGTCGTTAAAACCGACTCGGCCAGTTACACGCTCCCTGCCTCGGAAATTGACATCGACGCGGTTTCCAATCAGTTCGGCACTGATGTATCCCTCTCGGATATCACGGTTACGGTCAGTATTTCCGAGCCGTCGGACGCAATGGCGAAGGTTATTGAAAACGCCGCCGAGGACGGAGGCTTCACTATTGCTGTGCCCGCGGTGGAATACTCGATAAGCTGCTCTTACGGCGGAAAATCCGTGGAAGTGTCGAGCTTCAATTCCTATGTGCAGAGGACTATAGCAATTCCGGACGGCGTAGACCCTAGTAAGGTTACCACCGGAATCGTTGTCGACCCCGACGGAACCGTGCACCACGTACCTACAAGAATCACGGTTATCGACGGTAAGTACTATGCGGTCATAAACAGCCTAACAAACAGCGCATACTCAGTCGTCTGGAATCCGGTAGCGTTTGCGGACGTTACAAACCATTGGGCGAAAGCCGCTATAAACAACATGGGTTCGCGTATGGTAGTTACCGGAATGGGCGATGGCAACTATGCTCCCGACAGAGATATCACGAGAGCGGAATTTGCGACGGTTATAGTACGCGCGCTTGGTCTTGAGCCGGGCAGCGGAGCAAGCTGCTTCAGTGATGTGAGCGAGAGCGACTGGTACTGCGGTTACGTCAAGACGGCGTCCGGTTACGGCCTTATAACAGGCTATACGGGCGGAACTTTTGGCCCGAACGATAAGATTACTAGAGAACAGGCGATGACAATAATTGCAAGAGCAATGAAAATAACTAAGCTTGATACAAGCACTGCTGCCAGTGATGTAACAAGCCTGCTCGCAGGGTTTAAGGACGGCAGTTCTGTGTCGTCATATGCGAAAGAAGGAATTGCTGCTTGTGTCAGCGCGGGCCTTGTAAACGGCAAGGGCAGTAGTATTATAGCTCCTCAAGACAATATCACCCGTGCCGAGGTTGCTGTAATCGTTGAAAGGCTCTTGCAAAAATCGGAACTGATATAATAATGCTGTAAATCGAGTAGTCGAATCGAAATATTCATACGCTGCAGAACAATGAATCGGTCAGCCTAAAGGTTGGCCGATTCATTGTTTTGCCTTAAATTGAGTAATGAACAGAAAAAACGCAAGACCAGCATAATAATACGGAGCGACTCGGTCAACTGGTAATGACAATGAATTGAGAAATGATGATGCCGGAAAATGATCCGATGTGGCTGGAATGCGTCGAAAAAAGGAGAGTGGGCATGCCCGAGCATATGCATAGGAATTATAAATTGTTCGCCAAACATTTTAATGCATCTTAAACCTAAAAACATACACGAGTTATGCCCTGTTACCAAGCGTTTGCGGGTTCAACCGTGTAGACCTCCAAAACCGTAGGCCGAACATTGCATTATACCGAAGGTTGTCGATTGCGGAAAAGAAGCGTACAATTTTCACTTTACTCACGAGAGCAGGAAACTCACGGTATTGGCGACGGCGAGGAATGATCTAATAAATAAGATATTGTTGGCAATAGCGAAGCTTGATATTTTTTTCTGTCATTTGTTTCTTATTTATCATGATCATTGCCCGCTTACACATCAGGAATGTATTTTATAATGTCACCAAAGTCCACGTTGAGTGTCTGGCATATTTTGAACAGCGCTGGAAGCGCGACCAACTCGTCTCACCGCAAGCGGGTCATAGTGTTAGGGGCTTAGCCGGAGCATTTTCCCAAATCGGTTTATTTAATTTTCTATCAACAAGCAATCCATAGTTTGTTATATGACACTGCCATGATTCGCACCCTACAGTAATATTATTACAAATATTGGTATTACGCACTTGCTTCAATTCAACAATAAACTTTCGCATACTCTTGCGATATAGTCTACGTGTTGAGTATAACCCCCGTTTTAGAAGAACCCACATTGATGAAAACAATCAATGTGGGTTCTTCGTTTTCAATTTCAGCAATCGGACGAGAAGAAAAATTCAAAAGGAGCCGATTTTTTTGCTGTTTTTTTACAACTGCATAATGAAGCGAGCTTTTCGCCGCGAGCTGTCTTTTATAGATAATTATATAAATATTTAACTCTACTACCTGAGGGATGATGATATAGCCCCATAGGAGATAGACCGGCGAGACAAATGTGCCTTTTTTCAGGCAGTAATCCAAACCGAAAGGAAAGATCAACAATGGTACAAATCGAAAATCGCACTTACACGCAGGATGAACTGGAGCACTTCGGGATTATGACAGGTGATTATAAGCTGAACCTGGAACCCGGTTTTTTTTGCTCGGTTCGATCTGCGCGCAACAGTGCGCAGCAGCAGTGACCTGCGGGTGTTCTTCACGTTCGAGGACGGAAGGAAGGTACTTGCCGTGGTGAAATGGTTCAGTCAATTTCTTGGATTTTATGAGATACCGATTGGCGCTCAGGTTCTTTTGACCTACACCCGCAACAGCAAAGGAAACGTATTTCTGACAAAAGCGGAGGTGGTAGACTAATGTGCGGCATTAGCGTAGCAAGCATCGCCTTTGTATATCCACAAAGGCATTTTCTTGGGAGGTTCCCAAACCCTTTGACAAAGGAGAGCGCCTATGAGAAATCATAATAACGGGTTGTTTCTCCGCCTTAATGATTCGGACTATGCAAAGCTCAAACAAATGGCAGAACGCTCGCATCTGACGATGAGTACGGTTTTGAGAAACCTGATTGATGCCAAGCAAATTGCTGCTTACCCGCCGGTGGACTACTGGAGCCTGTTCGGATCCGTTGATGAGTGTAGGAATACACTCGACTCACTGTATCAGATGAATACACAGTGCCACAACTGCCCTGAATGCCGAGAATCTCTCGCGGAATGCACAACGGCATGGCGATCTGTGTTTGATGCCTTTTTCAACGCCACGAACAATCCGCCAGAAACCCATTAAAATAATTTGAGTATTATTACAAATTTACATTTTACATGGCAATACATAAGTTTGCATAAAAAGAGAACTTTGAAAGGAGTGACTTCCAAATGAAGCCAGATATCCCCATTTGGGAAAAAACGAATTTAACGCTTGAAGAAGCCGCTGCCTATTCGGGGATTGGCATCAACAAATTACGAGAGCTGACGAATGGCGAGGAATGCAGATTTGTTCTTTGGGTTGGCAATAAACGCTTAATTAAGAGAAAATTATTCGATTCTTATGTCGAAAAATGCTATTCAATATTATTGCAGAATGCGATTAATAATGCTACAATTTTTATATCATATTAAGCGCTTTCGCAATCGAAAGGAGAAGTTATGAGCGTAAAGCGCAGAGACCATAAAAACAGAGTATTAAAGATAGGCGAAAGCTACCGAACATCTGACAATTTTTATATGTATCGTTACACCGATATTCATGGAGTACGTAGGTATGTTTATGCTTCTAGCTTAGAAGAACTTTGAGACAAAGAGGCAACAATAAACCGTGATATACACGATGGCATAGATTATGCCGCCGGCGAAGTGTCCGTATCTCAACTCATAGACCGCTATATGAACTTGAGGCGCGGATTAAGCAGCAATACAAGAAGAGCGTACAGCACCTGTGTTAAGCGCATCGAAGCGGATGCTTTTGGAGAGCTACAAATCAAGAAAGTTAAGCTGTCCGATGCCAAGAGCTTCTTTGTTAGGTTGCATGACGAAGGATTAAAGCAAAACACAATCCAGATTTACATGAACATATTAAAACCCTCCTTTGAGATGGCTGTTGATGACGATATGATACGTAAAAATCCTTTCAAGTTTAAGTTATTGGATGTTGTCCCCCGGGATGCCACAATAAGAGAAGCCTTAACCAAGGCGCAGCAAGAACACTATCTGGACTTCATTAAAAGGTATGGTGCCGATAATTATTACGACGACATTCTTGTTTTGCTTGGGACGGGGTTGCGTGTCAGCGAATTATACGGCTTGACAAAGGCAGACATAAACTTAAAAGCGAATTGTATTCATGTTCGCCGTCAGCTTTGCCGAACAGCGGAAAAACCTTACTTTGTCAAGTTGCCAAAAACCAAAAGTGGCATTCGCAACGTCCCTATGACACCCAGCGTGGCGGAAACTCTAAGGGGTGTCATACAAAAACGTAAAACGTCAAAGGTTCAGATAATTGTTGACGGGCAAAGCCAGTTTTTATTTCTTGACAAGGAAGGCAAACCAAAGGTAGCCATGCACCTAGAGAACTATATGCGCTTGATGCAGAAGAAGTATGTTGAGCTTAATGGTAAGAACCTGCCAAACATTACACCCCATGTGCTGCGACACACTTTTTGCACCAATCTTCAACAAGCAGGTTTGGATGTTAAGAGCCTGCAATACGTAATGGGTCACTCTAACGTAAGCACAACCCTTGATATTTACACCCATTCAAACTTTGATGTAGTACAAAACGCCTTTGAACAAGTGGCTTCCTGCCTATGATTTGCTACACCGTTTTTACACCATTTGCACGAAAAAATATGTAGATTTACATAGATTTATGATCTGTTTGGGTGATGGTGTAATCTGTTAAAGATTGCTGGAACCATTGAGAACGCAGTAATTAAAGAGTTTGTGAAAGCAAGCTCCGTTTTGCCGAAAAAGACAATTTACTGCGGGCGGCATGTATTAAGCCACCGAATTAAACGATATTTATCGCCCCGTAAATGGTTTCATTTACGGGGCGGTTTTTTCAGCTCAAAACAGCACCGAGACAGAATAAATGAAAAATCCGGCAAAAATATCGTTCCCATAAATATCCTTACGCTGATATTTGCGCTTGACATAATATCCATAACAAGTTAGAATAAACTGATGATATTTAAAAGGATGGGGGAAGTCCTTTAACGTTCATTGAATTTCATCGGATAAACGAACAAATAATGAATGTTTATCCGTGTTTTTAGTTATGCTCGCCACCGAATTCATAAAATGAAAAGGAGGTGTGTAACTTACTATGCCTAATGCTCCATGGACTATCGGCATCATCATTGCTTTGGTGCTGGTTTTTGTTTTAGCTTTTTTTATCGGTATACTTTACCGCAAACGCGTTTCTGAACGCGAGATACAGAGCGCCGAGGAGGAAGCCAAAAGAATTATAAACGAGTCAATCAAAACCGCTGAGAACAAGCGCAGAGAGGCTCTTTTAGAGGCAAAGGAAGAAATACACAAAAGCCGCGCGGAATATGAGCGCGAGGTAAAAGAACGCAGGGCAGAGCTGCTTAAGCAGGAGCGCAGGCTCCAGCAGAAAGAAGAAACTCTGGACAAAAAAACAGACCTTATCGAAAAGAAAACGGAACAGCTCAGCCGGAAGATTGCGGAAGCCGAAGAACACCAGGAAGAAATCGCGCTTCTCAAGCGGAGCCAGCTGGAAATGCTGGAGAAAATTTCCGGTTATACTGTCGACGAGGCAAAGGAACACATCATCGAGAACCTCAAAACCGAGGTTACTCACGAAATGGCTCTGAAAATCAAGGAGTCCGAAGCAAAATACAAAGAGGAAGCCGATAACCGCGCAAGAGAGATTATCACGCTGGCAATTCAGCGCTGCGCGGCGGATCACGCTTCTGAGGTCACAGTTTCTGTCGTACCTCTCCCCAACGACGAAATGAAGGGCCGTATTATAGGCCGCGAAGGCCGCAATATCCGCGCCATCGAAACGCTTACAGGGGTTGACCTCATTATCGACGACACTCCTGAGGCGATTACGCTTTCAAGCTTCGACCCCGTAAGACGCGAGGTCGCGCGGCTGTCGCTCGAAAAGCTCATTGCGGATGGGCGTATCCATCCCGCGAGAATCGAAGAAATGGTCGCAAAGGCCCAGAAGGAAGTCAACGCCACTATCAAGGCGGAGGGCGAAAGGGCTGCGTTTGAAACCAACGTAAACGGGCTGCATCCCGATATTATCAAGCTGCTCGGCCGTATGAAATACCGCACGAGCTACGGGCAGAACGTTCTCAGCCACTCTATCGAAGTCTCGCACATCTCGGGACTTATCGCTTCCGAGCTCGGAGTGAACATCGCCGTCGCAAAGCGGGCCGGTCTTCTGCACGACATCGGCAAGGCAATCGACCACGAGGTCGAGGGCAGCCATGTCACCATCGGCGTCGACCTTGCGCGCAAGTATAAGGAGAGCGAGGAAGTTGTCCACGCTATCCAGGCACACCACGGGGATGTTGAGCCCCACACCGTCATCGCCTGCATCGTTCAGGCCGCGGACACCATTTCCGCTGCACGCCCCGGCGCGCGCCGCGAAAACATTGAAAACTACGTCAAGCGTCTTGAAAAGCTCGAGGAAGTTTCAAAGAGCTTTCCGGGAGTCGAAAGCTGCTATGCCATTCAGGCAGGACGCGAGATCCGCATAATGGTCAAGCCCGAGGAGGTTTCGGAGGACGAAATGGTTCTTCTTGCCCGCGAGATTGCAAAGAAAATCGAGGGCGAGCTGACTTATCCCGGACAGATAAAGGTTCATGTCCTCCGCGAAACAAAAGCGGTGGAGTTTGCAAAATAGCTTGGTATACACATTTTTATAAGCGACGAAAAAAGCGCGTTCCGAAGGTCAGAGACCTTGCGGAACGCGCTATTTCATTTAGAATTCTCACCGTATTTTGCATTGTGGGACCTTATTGATAAACCGTCACGCGCGTTTTTCGTCGCTTTAACAAATTAGCCGGTGCTGAAATTTACAATTGCCCCAAATCGCTTCCGTTTTGGTCCTTTACGCTTGCTTTTGGGCAATAAGCTATTGCAATCAGTTGGATAATTGTATATACTGCTCTAGGTAATTGTAAATATTTCTTTAACTTTTCTGCCGCGACCCATAGTAAAAAAACAAAAAAAAGGCGCTGACAGGATTGAGTTGGGGGAATAATATATCAATCAATCATAAGGAGAAAGACGCAATGAGACACAAAGGAAAGACCCTCGCTATCGTCCTTTCAATCCTCACGTTGACTGCTGCACTGAGCGCGTGCTCCGGCGGCAAGGAAACAGAGGCCTCGGCTCAGCCTACGAAAGAAGCTGCACAGTCCTCAGCGGAACCCGTTTCTGGCGGAGATCTCACCGTCGGAATAGCGCAGGACCTCGACGACACGCTTGACCCGCATAAAATGGTGTCGGCAGGAACGAGAGAAGTACTATTCAACGTTTATGAAGGCCTTGTCAAGCCCGACACCGAAGGCAACCTTGTTCCGGCGGTTGCGAGCGAATACTCGATTTCCGATACCGGCGACACCTTCACTTTTACACTTCGCGACGGCGTAAAATTCCATAACGGAAATTCTGTCACGGTTCAGGACGTCGTATACTCATTATCGCGCGCCGCGGGACTTGACACCGGCACACCCCTTATAGACGGCTTTGGCGCTGTTGACTCCGTCACCGCAACAGACGACAAAACCGTTACGGTCAAGCTCAAGGAGCCCAACATCGAGTTTCTTGCCCTGCTGACGGCGGCTATCATACCGGACGGAAACGATCCGACCGCGGAAGTCATCGGAACAGGTCCTTTCAAATTTGTCTCCCGCTCCCCGCAGGAAAATATCATACTTGAAAAATTCGACGGCTACTGGGGAACTCCGGCTTACGTCGATACGGTCACATACAAAATCATCGACAACGCCGAAACGCTTGTTATGTCGCTCAAGAGCGGCGCCGTTGACCTCGTTGCGCATCTCACAAGCGCGCAGGTCAATGAGCTCGGCGAAGGCTTCACTATCAAAGAGGGCACGATGAACCTCGTCCAGGCGGTCTACCTCAATAACGCGGTTGAGCCCCTGAACAACATCAAGGTGCGTCAGGCGCTCAGCTACGCGATTGACCGCCAGACAATCATGGACTACCTTGCGGACGGCAGAGGCGCTGCTGTCGGCAGCAGTATGTACCCCTCCTTCGCGAAATATTTCCGACCCGAGCTCGTCGATTACTACAGTTACGATCCGGAAAAGGCAAAGCAGCTCCTTTCCGACGCGGGCTATCCGGACGGCTTTGAAATGACGATTACCGTTCCCTCCAACTATCAGCCGCACGTCGATACGGCGGAAATCGTAGCGGAACAGCTCAAGGCAGTAGGCGTTACGGTTAACATCGATCTCGTCGACTGGGGAACATGGCTGAGCAAGGTCTATCAGGAGCGAGATTATCAGTCGACAATTATCGGTGTCGACGCTTCGATGATGACGGCCAGAGCCATGCTCGAGCGCTTCTCTTCCGACTCGGCCTCGAACTTCACGAACTTCTCTGACCCCGAATACGACAGGGTCTTCAAGGAAGCTGTCGCTTGCACGGACGACGCGCAGCAGGTCGAGCTTTACGGTAAGCTTCAGACCATCCTCACAAAGGACGCCGCGAACCTTTATATTCAGGATATGTGCGATCTTGTCGCAATGGGCAACGGGCTTGAGGGTTATGAGTTCTACCCCATTTACGTCATGGATCTGTCAAAGGTCTACTTCACAAAATAGGACGGCTCAGAGAAAGACAAACTCCGAAATTTGATCAGCCAGGGCGGTCTTTGTCCAAGGATTGACAAGACCGCCCTGCATTAGAGTACACTTTTTGCTCCGAATTATGCTGATTTGAGTCGTTAATCGGCGCTTCGCGCGTTTTTGCGGAAGGGAGGGACACAAATGAAATACATTTTGAAAAAAGTGGGTATTTTTATTCTCACCCTCCTCGGAATTTCCGTTCTGGTATTTCTGGCTTTTCAGATTATACCCGGCGATCCGACGACAAGGATGCTCGGAACTCAGGCAACTCCGGAAAAGGTCGCTGCGCTTCGCGAACAGCTGGGACTTAACCAGTCCGGCATAGTCCGCTATTTCAAGTGGCTTTCCGGTTTTGTAAACGGTGATTACGGCATTTCATACAGCTACAATATACCTGTAAGCGAGCTGCTCTCGGGAAAGATCGCGATTACGGCGGCGCTTTCGGGGATGAGTTTTCTCATGGTTCTTTTCATGTCGCTGCCGATAGGCGTTCTTCGCGCGCGCTTTGCCCACAGCATACCGGACAGAATATCAATGGTCTTCAACCAGATCATAATGTCGGTGCCGCCCTTTTTTATCGGCATTATTTTCACCTATGTATTCGGACTGTCGCTAAAGCTCTTCACTCCGGGCGACTTTATTCCGCATTCTGTCAACCCCGCAGGCTTCTGGGGCTTTCTCGTTTTTCCGGCACTTGCAATAGCCCTGCCCAAGAGCGCGATGGTCGTTAAGCTCCTGCGGAGCAGCATGGTCAAGGAAATGAGCGAGGACTATGTCCGCACGGCTTACAGCCGCGGCAACAGCCGCTGGCAGGTGCTTTCAAGGCACGTCATGCGAAACGCCATTATCCCCGTAGTTACGTTTCTTGCGGTCACGCTGGTGGACATTATTGCGGGAAGTATTATAATAGAACAGGTGTTCGCAATACCAGGCATGGGAAGACTGCTGCTCTCTTCGATTATCGGGCGCGATCTGCCCGTGGTACAGACCATAATAATGATAATCTCGATTGCCGTAATAAGCGTCAATTATCTTGCCGACATATCCTACAAATACATCGACCCCAGAATCAGATTCCGCTGATAAGCGATCGGTTTTTAACTACTTTCAGAAAAGCGGGCGTATAATAAAATCCCCGAGCGAAAAAGATAAAGCTGAGCGTTTTGACCGTCGCCTTAGCCTTCAAAACGAGCCGGAGGAACCGTGAGAAAATCACCGAATTACAACTTAATAGCCGGCTGTACCATCACGGCGATTACTGTCTCCGTGATTGTTCTGGGCTTTTTCTGGACTCCCTTCGATCCCGACACGATGTCCTCGGCCGAAAAGAGCATCGGGCCAAGCCTGAAGCACCTTCTGGGAACAGATAATTTCGGACGCGATATTCTGAGCCGCGTCATGGAGGGCGCCGGAACGACGCTTTCGATAGCGTTTTTCGCGGTTTCCATCGGTGCGACCTTCGGCACCGTCATCGGCGGGCTGACGGGCTATTTCGGCGGCGTAGCGGACGAGATTATTATGCGAATAAACGACGCCATTACAGCCTTTCCAAGCATACTGCTTGCGCTCGTTGTGGTCAGCATCACAGGCTCCGGAAAAACAATACTGATTTTTGTTCTGGGAATACTCTTTATACCGAGCTTTGCGCGCGTCGTGCGCGGCGAATTCGCAAAACAGCGTCAAATGGACTATGTCAGGAATGCGAAGCTCATGGGCGTAAGGCACACGCGGATAATGTTTGTGCACATACTTCCGAACATAGCCCCTGTGCTTTTGAGCTCCGTCGCAATCGGCTTCAACAACGCGGTGCTTGCGGAGGCCAGCATGAGCTTTCTGGGCGTCGGCATCAAACCGACGGAGAGCGCAAGCCTGGGACGTATGCTCCTCGATTCTCAATCATATCTAATCTCGGCGCCCTGGCAGGCTTTGTCTGCCGGAGCCGCGATTTCGATACTTATCCTGGGCTTTGCGCTCATATCGGAGGGGCTGGGTTATCGCCGGCTGTGGCGTCCGGCACCTAAACGCAAGCGCAGTAAAGTATCAGTACCCTCCGCACTTTGACGCAACTGGCGCCCTCCGCCTATGCACGGAGAAACCGACCCAACTCAGCCTGCTATGCATTGAGGTCCGTGAAAGGAAGGTTCATTATGCTTGATATAAAAAACCTGACCGTTACATTCAACGACGGACGTCCGGGCATGGCCGTCCGGGGTATTGACCTGCATATGGAGGCCGGAGATACGCTGGGTCTCGTCGGCGAGTCCGGCTCGGGAAAAACCGTTACCGCTCACACGATTGCGGGGCTTATCGAGCGCGATAACGCAACGGTCAGCGGCGAGGTGTTTTTTGACGGACGCGACCTTCTCAAATGTACGGATGAAGAAATGCGCCTTCTGCAGGGCAAGGACATCGGCGTTATTTTTCAGGAGCCTATGACGAGCCTTGACCCTTTAATGAAGATTGGACATCAGATTGAGGAGACCCTGAAGCTCCATTGCAAATTCACCGCCGAGGAACGGCGCAATATGGCGCTCGAGGTAATGAAGCTCGTCGGGCTTCCGACTCCCGATCTCACTTATAAAAAATATCCGCATCAGCTCTCCGGCGGTCAGCGGCAGAGAGCGATGATTGCGGCGGCGTTTATCACGCATCCGAAGCTGCTCATACTTGACGAGCCGACAACGGCGCTTGATGTGACGGTTCAGGCCCAGATAATCGACCTGCTCAAACGCCTCAACGAAAAATGCGGGGTCAGTCTTCTTTTCATCTCGCACGATCTGCGCGTAATAAAGCGCGTCTGCAAAAGAGTCGCCGTCATGTACAACGGCGAAATCGTGGAACAGGGCGAAACAGAACAGGTATTCTCCGACCCGCAGCACGAATACACCAAAGAGCTTATTTCCGCCGTGACAGCAAGGAGAAAAGCCAATGTCTGACGCCGTTCTTGAAGTCAAAAACCTTAATGCTTTCTATGTGAACCACGGTCTTCTGGGAAAAAGAACGGTCAAGCAAATCCTGTTTGACATTAACTTCAGCGTCAGCGAAGGCGAAATACTGGGGCTTGTGGGCGAATCAGGCTGCGGAAAATCAACGCTTTCCAAGACCATACTGGGACTGCACACAGATTACGACGGCGAGATTATCCACTATACGAGCAGACCGCAGATGGTTTTTCAGGACCCCAAAGGCTCGCTTAATCCGGCGAAAACAGTCGAATGGATAGTCGAGGAGCCGCTTCGAGCCTACGGAAAATACAGCCGCGAGGAGCGCAAAGAGCGTGTCATGGATATGCTCGAAAAGGTCGGCTTAGGTCCCGAATATGCCGACAGGAAGCCGCGCGAGCTCTCCGGCGGTCAGCGCCAGAGGGTCGGGATTGCAGTTGCGCTCATTCAAAAGCCGAGATTTGTCATTGCCGACGAGCCTGTTTCGGCGCTCGACGTTACGATTCAGGCGCAGATTCTGGAGCTTTTATTGCAGCTGAGGCACGAATTTGACCTCAGTTACCTCTTCATTTCACACGATTTGAACGTGATACGCCAGATAAGCGACAGGGTCATTGTAATGAACGAAGGCCGCATCGTCGAGCAGGGCTCGCCGCAGGAAGTCTTCCATTCCCCCAAAACGGATTATGTTAAAAAACTGATTTCAGCCTCGCTGATATAAAAGACGCTTCCGGTAAAACCGAAAGCGTCTTTGTTATTTTCATTCAAGTTTTGCCGCCGCTTTTTTCCTGCGTCCAGTGCGAAAAGCTGCACAGAGCCTCGAAGCTCTTATCGCTCAGATCATGCTCGAGCCTGCAGGCGTCCTCCCGCGCCGTTTCCTCGTCGATACCGATGGAAAGAAGGAAGTCCGTAAGCATCTTGTGGCGGCTGTACATTCTGCAGGCAATCTCGCGTCCGCATTCCGTCAGGGTAATAAGCCCATCGACATCCATTGTGATATAGCCGTTTTCGCGCAGGCGTTTTGTGGCATAGCTCACGCTGGGCTTCGTTACGCAAAGCCCCGAGGCAATATCGACGGAGCGGGCAAAGCCCTTCTTCTCCTGCAGCATGAGTATCATTTCAAGGTAATCTTCCGAGGATTTCTGTATTTTCATCACAACACCCCCGCTTTCAATGATTGAATGTTATCACCGCCGAGGCAAATAATCAAGACAAAGCCTGTTTTCAAAAAAATCAGAGGTTTTCCAGCTGACTGAGCCACAAATCGCACCTGGCGTCCGAGGGCATTTTGAGGTCGCCGCGGGGACTCAGGGAAAGCGTGCCGACCTTGGGTCCGTCCGGCAGGCAGCTGCGCTTGAACTGCTGTGAGAAGAAGCGGCGGATGAAGGTGCGCAGCCACTTCAAGATCGTTTGACGGTCATATACGCCTTCAAAAGCGTATTCGGCGAGGCGGAACACCTTTTTCGGCTCACAGCCGCGCCTTATCATGTGATAAAGGAAGAAGTCGTGCAGCTCATAGGGACCGACGAGCTCCTCAGTCTTCTGGCTTATATCGCCGCCCTCGGCGGGCAGAAGTTCGGGCGAAACGGGCGTCGCCAGAATATCCCGAAGAACGTCGGCAAGCGCCGAGGTCTCCGCCGTATCGGCGCAGTAGCCTACGAGGTAGCGCACAAGCGTTTTAGGGATGCCGCAGTTTACGCCGTACATCGACATATGGTCGCCGTTGTAGGTCGCCCAGCCGAGTGCAAGCTCGGACATATCGCCCGTTCCGACAACGAGACCAGAGGCGCCGTTTGCGATGTCCATGAGCACCTGCGTGCGCTCGCGCGCCTGCGAGTTTTCATAAACGACGCTCAGGACGCTTTCGTCATGCCCTATATCGTCAAAGTGCTGCCTTACGGCCTTTGTGATGTCGATGGTTTTTCGCTTGGCGCGAAGCTCATCGGCGAGAATTTCGGAATTGCCTTTTGTGCGCTCGGTGGTTCCGAAGCAGGGCATACTGACAGCGATGATGCTCTCGCGTGGGAGCCCGAGCATATCCGCGGCTCTTGCGGCAATGAGCATCGCCAGAGTGGAATCAAGCCCGCCGGAAATGCCGATTACGAGGCTTTTTGCTCCTGTGTGCTCAATGCGTTTTTTAAGACCGAGGGCCGCAATGCGGAAAATCTCCTCGCAGCGGGTCTTGCGCTCGGCGGCGCCGCTCGGAACGAAGGGTGCGGGAGAAATGCTCCGAGTCAGCTTCGTTTCGGTGTTTTCCAGCGAGAACCCGAGCTTAACAAGGCGCGTATTGTTGTCGGGACGGAAGGTGCTTATTCTCGTCCGCTCATAACAGAGAAATTCTATATCAATCTCGGAAACGACAAGTCCTGTCCCGAAGCGGCGTTCCCCGAGAAGCGTACCGTTTTCCGCAATCAGATTGTGTCCCGCGAAAACGAGGTCGGTTGTGCTCTCGCCCTCGCCCGCGTCGGCGTAGATATAGCCGCACATGAGCCTTCCGGACTGTCCGATAACGAGACTTCGGCGATAAGCGTCCTTAGAGGCAACCTCGTTACTGGCGGAAAGGTTCAAAACAAGGGTCGCGCCTGCCTGCGCAAGATACGAGGAGGGAGGCACCGCCGCCCAAAGGTCCTCGCAGATTTCAACGCCGATGCACAGCTCCGGCATCGTCTCGCAGGTGAAAAGCACATCCGAGCCGAAATAGGTCTCCCGCCCCGCGAATGTCAGGGAATGACCTTCCTTTTCGCCCTCAAAGAACCAGCGCTTTTCGTAAAACTCGCCGTAGTTAGGAAGATACATTTTAGGAACCAGAGCCAGCAGCGCACCCCTGCAGCAGACCGCGGCGCAGTTAAAGAGCTTGCCGCCGAAAAGAACGGGCAGACCGACCGCAAAGAGCATGTCGATTTCCGCCGTTGCGGAGAGTATGCGCTCAAGCGTTTCCTCCGCGGACTTTGTGAGCGCGCGCTGAAGGAACAGATCGCTGCATGTATAGCCCGTTATGCACAGCTCGGACAGAGCAAGGACCTTGACGCCCTGCCCCTCCGCCTCAAGAATGAGGTTCATTATAGAATTCTTATTGAAGTCGCAGTCCGCCACGCGGATTTCCGGCGTTCCGGCCGCGACCTTAATAAAGCCGTCTTTCATAAAAAGGCCTCCCCTGTGCAAACACAATCGGGTTCCTGTGCTGACGCCGCTGACGGGTCAGCTCTCTTTTTTAGTAAATTCAAAAAGGCTCTCGTCGTAATACCGCAGTATGGCGGAGCGCGAAGTCGCAAAGTTTTCGCTGTCGATTACGACTTTGAGCTTTCCGTCCGAAACAGCGCAGCTCTCAATCCCCTCGAGCTTAGGAAAAACATTTGCTTCAAGCTCTGTCTTCAGCTCCTCAAGGGTGCCGCCTTTCTGAGAATAATATACCGAGTCGTGCGGGCTTTCGTACCCTGGAATCGGGTTTGTGCCCGCCGTGAAGCAGATGTAGAGGAACAGTACGAACAAAACAAGAAACAGGACAACGCCCAGAGGACGTATTTTTTTGACGAATTCCTGACCTGCTCCCATATTACTCTCCTATCCGCACAGATAAATTCAATACTCGAGACGTTTTTCGATATAAGAAGCAAGCTCACTCATTTTGACGCGTTCCTGAGTCATCGTGTCGCGCTCGCGCACGGTCACGCAGCCGTCCGTTTCGGTGTCAAAGTCGTAAGTCACGCAGAAGGGCGTGCCGATTTCGTCCTGACGGCGGTAGCGCTTGCCGATGGAGCCTGATTCGTCGTATTCGACCATAAAGTGCTTCTGGAGGGAACGGAAAAGCTCCTCCGCGGGCTCGCCGAGCTTCTTGGAAAGGGGCAGAATCGCGCACTTTACGGGCGCAAGGGCGGGATGCAGATGCAGCACCACACGCACGTCATTCTTTTCCGCGTCGACGACTTCCTCGTCATAGGCTTCGACAAGGAAGGCAAGAGTAGCGCGGTCCGCGCCGAGAGAAGGCTCTATGACATAAGGGATATAGTGCTCATTTCTCTCCTGATCGAAGTAGTCCATGTCCTGCCCGGAAGTCTTCTGGTGCTGCGTGAGGTCGTAGTCCGTGCGGTCGGCAACGCCCCAGAGCTCGCCCCAGCCGAAGGGGAAGAAATACTCAAAGTCCGTGGTAGCCTTTGAATAGAAGCAGAGCTCCTCCTTGTCGTGGTCGCGCAGACGAAGATTTCCGTCTGTCATGCCGAGGTTTAAGAGCCACTCGTGGCAGTAAGCGCGCCAGTATTCGAACCACTTGAGGTCGGTGCCGGGCTCGCAGAAGAACTCAAGCTCCATCTGCTCAAATTCGCGTATGCGGAAAATGAAGTTGCCCGGGGTGATCTCGTTACGGAAGCTCTTGCCTATCTGGCAGACGCCGAAGGGTATTTTGCGGCGCGTGGTGCGCTGGATGTTTTTGAAATTAACGAAAATTCCCTGAGCGGTCTCCGGACGGAGATAGACCTCGGTGGAATTATCCTCGGTCACGCCCTGGTGGGTCTTGAACATGAGGTTAAACTTGCGTATATCCGTAAAATCGGACTTTCCGCAGCCGGGGCATGGAATGCCGTTGTCGCGGATGAAGGCGACCATCTGTTCGTTGTTCATGGCTTCAACGTTGACGCCTTCCCTCGGATTGCCCTTGAGCCACTCCTCGATGAGCTTGTCGGCGCGGTGACGCATTTTGCACGATTTGCAGTCGATGAGCGGGTCGTTGAAGGTGGTTACGTGTCCCGATGCCACCCAGACCTGCGGGTTCATCAGTATGGCGGAATCAAGCCCGACGTTATAGGGATTTTCCTGCACGAATTTTTTCCACCAGGCGCGCTTGATGTTGTTTTTGAGCTCGACGCCGAGAGGACCGAAGTCCCAGCTGTTGGCAAGCCCGCCGTAGATTTCGCTGCCGGAGTAGACTATTCCGCGGTTTTTGCAGAGGGCAACAATTTTGTCCATGGTCTTTTCTGTGTTTTTAAGCATTTTCTTTTCTCCCGTCCCCGTGGCTGGCGGCCATGGGAAATAATATTAAGCGGAAATCCGCCTTTTTACTTTGTCAGCTTGCGCTTTTTTCCTTTTTCGTCAACGATATATACGCAGTCGAGCGTCTGCTTTGCGCCGGTTCGCCATTCGGCGAGATATTGCTCGCGGAGAGTTTTGCGCTCCGCGCACTCCTCCGCCGACAATTCGCGCCCGCGTGAGATGCGCGTCAGCTCGCTTATGCGGTCTATTTTGCACTGTTCCATAATTTCTCCGTTTCGCCCGAAGCGTCAGTTTTTGAGGCTGTGCATCGGCGCGGGTATACGTCCGCCGCGCGCTATGAACTCCGCAGGCGAGCAGGTGTTGACGGACATAATCGGCGCGCTGCCGAAAAGTCCGCCGAACTCCACCATTTCTCCGGCCTTTTTCCCGACGACGGGTATGAGGCGGACAGCGGTGGTTTTATTATTTACCATGCCGATTGCCGCTTCGTCGGCAATGATTGCGGCAATGGTTTCAGCGGAAGTGTCACCCGGAATGGCGATCATATCAAGTCCCACCGAGCATACACAGGTCATCGCCTCGAGCTTTTCGATGGTGAGATAGCCCGCTTTTGCGGCGGCTATCATTCCGGCGTCCTCGCTTACGGGAATAAACGCGCCCGAAAGACCTCCGACATTTGATGAAGCCATAACGCCGCCCTTTTTGACAGCGTCGTTGAGAAGCGCAAGAGCCGCCGTCGTTCCCGGCGCGCCGACAGAGGAAAGCCCCATGATTTCAAGAATATCGGCAACGCTGTCGCCGATTTCGGGCGTCGGTGCAAGAGAGAGGTCAACAACGCCGAAGGGAACACCCAGACGCGAGGAGGCCTCCTGCGCGACAAGCTGACCCACGCGGGTGATGTGGAAGGCTGTCTTTTTGATGGTTTCGGCGACGACGTCGAGAGGCTGGCCCTTAACTGACTTCAGCGCTTCATGGACCACTCCCGGACCGGAAACGCCGACGTTGATTTCGCACTCGGGCTCGCCGACGCCGTGGAAAGCGCCAGCCATAAAGGGGTTGTCCTCAACGGCGTTGCAGAAAACAACGAGCTTTGCACAGCCGAAGCTGCTGCTGTCCTTGGTGAGAAGAGCGGTCTTTTTAATAATCTCTCCCATGGTACGCACGGCGTTCATGTTTATGCCCGCGCGCGTTGTGCCGACGTTGACGCTCGCGCAGACGAGCTGCGTTTCGGCGAGAGCCTCGGGTATGCTGCGAATAAGGCGCGCGTCTCCGACGGTGCAGCCCTTGTGCACCAGTGCTGAAAAGCCGCCGAGAAAATCAACGCCGACTTCTTTTGCCGCCCTGTCCAGAGCCTTCGCAAAGGGGACGTAGTCCTCGGCGTCGCAGCTTTCGGCTACGAGAGCAATTGGGGTGACCGAAATGCGCTTGTTGACAATCGGGATTCCGAACTCGGCTTCGATGTCCCGACCCGTTTTGACGAGGTTTCCCGCATAGCGGCATATCTTGTCGTATATCTTGTCACAGCTTACCTTTATGTCGGAATGGGCGCAGTCGCGCAGCGAAATGCCCATTGTAATCGTGCGTACGTCAAGGTGCTGCTGGTCTATCATTTTTATGGTCTGCAGAATTTCGCCCTGATTTATCATACTGGCCTCACCCTATATTCTGTGCATGGCGTTAAAGATTTCTTCGCGCTGAATGCGGATGGTAAGCTCCATTTTTGTGCCGAGCTCCGAAAGGTTTTCCGAAAGCTCGTCGAAAGGCACGGAGCAGGCGGAGGCATCGACAAGCATAACCATTGTAAAGCACTCCTGAAGTATGGTCTGGCTGATGTCAAGGATGTTGACGTTTTTCTCCGCGAGGAGAATGCAGATGGCGGCAATGATGCCGACCTTGTCTTTTCCGACTACGGTAACGAAAGCGCGCATAACTTAGTAACCTCCTGTGCGACTACTTGCACAAATTTATATAAGCTCCGCCGCGCGGAGAACATTATACTTTGATAAAACCCAAAACTAGTTCATTGCGCCCAGCTCGTCGAGCGTAAGCTCAAATGAGGGAATGAACGAAGCCATAAAGTATTTGACTTCCGGCAGGGGATTTTTCTTCAAAATCTCAAGTATCTGCGCTTCGGCGGAGATAAATTCATTGTTGCCCGCCTTGCGCTCCTCGATGCATTTGATATACGCCGAGAGCTTGTCCGCCGCCTTGACATAGGCGCAGACGTCGGGGTCCTCCTGAACGAGCAGCGGCTCGTAAGAGGCTTTCAGCTCGTCCGGCAGAAAGCTCAGCAGCCTCAGACAGGCGTTTCGCTCGATTTCCTTATACGAGGTTTTAATAGCCTCGTTATGGTATTTGATGGGGGTCGGCAGATCGCCCGTCAAAATCTCGGAAGCGTCATGGTAGAGAGCGGCGGCGGCGCATTTTTCGGGGCTGCAGTTTTTCCCGTAAACATCGCGCCCGATTACGGCAAGGCTGTGCGCGATGACAGCCACCATATGGCTGTGCTCCTGAATATTCTCCGGCAGGCTGTTGCGCATCAGACCCCAGCGCCCGATATAGCGCATACGTGAGATCAGCGCGAAAAAGCTGTGTTTCATGTAGACCTCCGATGATACAGCGGAATATCCCGCCGCATTCACACATTTGATACGGTAAATTGTATTTTAACACAAATACACGAAAATGTAAATTGATTATTGTGCAACAAATCGATCTGCCCCGCAATCGGAAAAAAGACTGAAAACGCAGATTTGCCAATGAGCGATTGACATTTACCGAGCATGTAAATATAATAATCGGGTATGGCGCATAAAGTATAAAGTGCGCTTTAACGGGGGAAAAGTTATGTACAGATTTGAATGCGATTATACCGAGGGGGCGCACCCGCGCATACTGGACGCGCTTGTGAAAACCAACAGGGAGCAGACGGTCGGCTACGGCGAGGACGCTTACTGCGAGACGGCTCGGAAAATCATCTGTCTTGCTTGCGGAAAAGAGGACATGAACGTACATTTTCTTGTCGGCGGAACTCAGGCGAACACGACCGTCATTGCCTCTATTCTTAAGCCTCATCAGGCCGTCGTCTGTGCGGAAACGGGGCATATCGCCGTCCACGAATCCGGCGCCGTGGAAGCGACGGGTCATAAGGTCATAACGCTTCCCTCCGAAAGCGGGAAGATAACGGCGGCGCAGGTTCGCAAATGCATTGACGGGCACTGGAGCGACCCGACGCACGAGCATTGCCCTCAGCCCGCGCTGGTCTTTATCTCGCACCCGACGGAAACGGGGCTTATGTATACCAAGCGGGAGCTTACCGAGCTGCGGCGGGTCTGCGACGAAAAGCACATCCCGCTTTTCCTTGACGGGGCAAGGCTGGGCTATGCCCTGGGAGCCGCCGAAAACGATGTTTTCATGGCGGATTTGGCTTCGCTCTGCGATGTTTTCTATATCGGCGGAACCAAGGTCGGCGCAATGTTCGGGGAAGCGGTCTGTATCTGCAGGGAAGATTTGAACCGCGATTTCCGCTACCATATCAAGCAGCACGGCGGCTTGCTCGCAAAGGGAAGATTT
>Ga0074193_1001108_pt1 | contig 36516 bp, 21 predicted proteins | sample EPASupsiteHSE605_FD_64523 | JGI IMG/M metagenome (GOLD analysis project Ga0074193, IMG submission 64523) | Bioremediated contaminated groundwater from EPA Superfund site, New Mexico - Sample HSE6-05 | ecosystem: Environmental > Aquatic > Deep subsurface > Groundwater > Contaminated ... | reverse complement strand
AATACAAATAGAAAAATTATCCAAATTTCATTGTAAATCATCGAAAATCATGAATGTTTAATTTGGGAACATTTCGATTCCCCAGGAATCATTGATTTTTCTGTTTGGGGAATTATTTACACACCTAAAATAACTCATTTATCTATCATCAAACACATATTTTATTCCAATATAAAACATTTAGATGCCATGCAGATATGTTGAAACAAACACCAAACAATACTCCATTTCGAACTTTTCCTATAACCATTTCAATGACAATCCCTTTAACAATACCTAGAACATATAATCAAAAATGTGCTCTCTTTCTTTATCACCAATCACACCATCAAGAATATTCGGAACCATATCCAATTTTCATTGTTCCATTCCTCAATACCCCTTTACTAACATGATGTAAACCAATTATCAATTTGATTCAAATAAATGTAAATTTATCAAATACTGGTAATATTTGAAAGAATCTGCATCGGATAAATTTTCAAAGCTGTCCGTTTTTACATAAAATGTTTTCGGGTCGACAATTTACTGGTGTAGAGGATCTTGTTAATAATCCTCAACTCCAGGGGTTTGTTAGCGGCGCATTCAATTCTGTTGGTAAGGTTTGCTCAGCAATTGGAACAAATTTTGACGTTGCATTTGTTGCGGTTTCCAAAGCTTTTCAGTTTGTCTTTGATTTCATTAAGTTTGATATATTTGTTAATTATTTCCAGCAAATTGGTTTATGGTTTAATAATTTAGCGTTTCCACAAAAATTCAAGGATCTTTTCCATAAGTTTGTTGACTTTCTCTCGTTTATGTGGGATTATGTAATGAATATACCTGATTTGAATATATTCTATATTTGGGGAGGACTTACGAGCGTTCTTTTAACAATTTGGTTGATTCAAAAAATGTGGGATCCTCTTCCTGAGATCAAGGGTCCAAATCAATATGGATGGCAGCAAAGAGGTGCATTTTGGAATTTTTGGACTCGAATGCTTGTGACAATATTAACCACTTTGTATTTACCCTGCATGACTTCTGTTTTTAGAGTTCTCTTTTGCTTCAAAGAATTAATGATACCTTATGAATTGACTTGTTATGAAGGGAAGCATTGGTATCATATGGGTGTGGCTTTATTTGTGTTTTTATATATTGGGTTATATCTTCCTTACCATGTTTATGTTGTTATTAATATGTACCAGCCAAAGCCACATAAATATGATGAAATGGGTAATTTAATTAATGTTAAGGTTGATAAAAAAAAGTATAATGATCAATATAGGACATTGCTCACTAGAGATACGTGCCCATACAACTTTTTATATAGTGGATATGAATACGGTTGGTCTTTATATAAAGTTATCACAATGATCTTTAAGATTCTGTTATTAGTACCATTAATTCCATTTTTCACCAATATGCTTGTAAGTGCGTCTGTTTCTCTTGGGATTGTAAGCATTTATGGTATTCTTTCAATGGTTTCCACCCCATTTATTCTCCCTCAAGATGATTGGATCGATTTATCTGCAAGGTTTGCATCGATCAGTACAATATCAGTAGAAATATGTGTTCTTAAAGGGATTATTATTGAACCTATGTCAACAATAATTCTGAGCTCGATTAATGGTATCAATGTTTTAGTGATGGCTATAATATTTTTGGGTAATCTTGAGTTCACCAAGAATTTTTTCCGTAAAAGATCTGGTACACTTGTCCTGACCCCTGGTTTAGCATATAACCCTTTAATTGATAGAAGGCAAAGGATTTGGCAAAGGTTCTGGAGGGGGATGTTGGCTACATATGGAACTTTGAAACCAGCTGAAGAGAGACTTGCTGAAATGGAGAGTCTTTTTACGCAATATGGATCGGCTTCTTTTAAATCATCACTTCTCCCCCCTTCCCCAGAACTTGCAGAAGCTAGAAAACTCGCACAGCTTTTAGAAGGAGTTGATGCATACTGGAAAGGTACAGCGGATGATCCAACATATTTTGGAAAACTTTTTATTACCCCTTTTCCATTTATGTGTAATATTATTTATGATGAATCAGATATTATTGTCGAGTTGGGAGGAAACCAGATTGTTGATTTTGTGAATCAGAATCTTAGGGATCCTAAAGTTGTTTTAGCGAGAAAATTCCGCCAAATGCTTCGCTGTTTAAATGATGAAACTGTTAATTTTAGATTCTCTGAGTTGTTTATTATGAAAAATGGATTTGAAAAAGAAGAAGTTTTAATCACCTTTAACCGAGGAATACTTAGAGTTACAGGAAGGTCGCCCGATCCATTTTCTTCAGGTTTCCGAGTCACAATAGAATACGAAGATGGAGAAGGTGTAATGAATAATGGAAGACAAATTACCAACTATTCTCACACAATTAGTCATAGAGAGATTGGAATTAATAATGAGTTTAGCCAAACCCCTGAACTATTAGCACTTCTGAATGATTCATACAATATGAGCGTAATCACCAAAAAGTGGGATGATTTGCAAAAAAGAAGAGTATGGTACCAAGAAGATTTGGATGAAGAAAGAAGAGAACATGAAGAGGCTTTGTCTTATAACTTCTGGATGGCTATTTTCTTCAACGATAAAGTTCCAAGGTCCGAAATGGAAGAATACATTCTCTATTTTGAACAAAATGCCAATCTTCACGATATGCTTGACCTTTACGAGGAAGATTTTGATGGTTTGTATAAAAGGCTTGAACTGTTTGATTCTCATCCGGCAATAGCCTTTTGGATGACATTTTTTGATGATGTATCACTCAATAATCATATGCTTAATGAAATTGAAGCCCATCCAGAATTATTTGATATGACAAAGCCAACAGCTCTCGCTTATCACCCCTGCCCTATTAGCCAACTCAAAAGTTTATTAGAAGAGAATGGGCTTCGAAATGAAGATGGAACAGGAATATTTAATGATGAAATCCTTAACGGGTTTGATCTAAGACTGAGAGAACTTTGTGTATCTGTGAATCCTCCATCCGTACATATATATGTTCCTCCACTGTCACCAGACCTTCTATCGGACCCAAGATGCCAAACTGTTCCAATATCCCCAGAGAATAGAAACTACCTCATCACAGCCTTTCTTTTAGCTTACACGGGTCAAAAATAGCACTTTTGACGATAAGCAAAATGTACGATTCAAGTCAAGAGACAAATTCATCAGATATACGTTCGAATTCTGGATTTGCAGCAAAGAGAGACACAAAAAACTACTATAAACGCGTTGAAGTTTATTTACAAGCAACAAATAAAATTTCTTCACAGGATGAAAATTCTCAAGTAATAGGGATTGAATCATTGTATAATCTTCTTGAAAAGTATGTGAATCCTGCATTAAAAGATTTGCCTTTTCGAATATTATATCAGAATTTATGTATTTATGCTTTTGAAAATGAAAACACACAGATTAATACAAATTCCATGGGATGTCTGGGATTTTTGTCAACTCTAAATGCAGAATCATTTCCAATTGACTATATACTTAATCCTAATGTTATTGATGTTATTAAACAAAGGGTTTATTCACAAAATGGGGAAATGGTTAATGCCTCATTGCTTTTATTATCATACATAATCATGTATTCAAGTGATACCAGGGAATTACTCCTCAACGATGAGGGATTGATTAATTATTGCACTGGTTTAACAGAACAATATCAAGTGGCACCATTTTGTTACTCAGTTGTTTTCCCAAATGGTTTAATTAATGAAGAGTATATTGAAGTTATGTCACCCATTATATATAAACATCTATTATCGCCACTAGAGTATAATGCCCAAAAAGCCATTGAGTATTTATACCAACTTCATAAGCTGAAGGTGTTTGAAATTGATTATGTGGCAATTTCTCGATCTTTGGTTCATCTTCTGAACACAAAAAACACAAAGATTATTGAATTCTCACTCAGATTCACAGGAATATTATCAAATCCAGATGCTGAGCTCATTACATCAATGATTAAAGTAGCATCACGATCAATCATTTCAGCAAAACTTGGCTATAAATACCTCAGATCATTATTACCACACATGACAGAGGATTTGATTCAATTCTTTTATCAATCATTAATTAAATCCATGAATTCTTGCTCTCATTCAGTAGGAAACTATGTAATTATTGCATTAGTTGATATTATTGAATTTGTTGGAGAATTAGATTTCACAATAATACCCTTATTAATTAAGTATCTATCATCTAAGAAAAAACTTACTATACAGTTATGCATCAATGGATTGGTTTCATTAGCGCAAAAAGCAGAAATATCAGGCAAAACTCTTGATTTTTTGTCCCAAATAGAGGAGTATAAAGAAGACTTTGAAATGCTATCAATGTCAGATAATCCTCATGTTGCTGAATTGTCTAATAGTTTTTTGGAGAAACTCAATTAGAACTTGTATGGAATCAATTCTCTTGTAGCAAATTCCTTTTTGAAGTCATTATACATATTAATATGATGATTAAACCTATCTATAAAGCTTTTGTCCTCATTTTTCTGTTCAAAGTGGCTTTCAACCAATGAGATGATTTCTTTCATCTTTTGGTTGTCCTTTTTGTAGCTTTTATATCTTTTTTCCTTTTTTTCTATGGGATTGTAAAGGATTAAAGGCTTTAAATTTATGATTACATATCCTTGTATAACATCTGCATAACAAATTGGAGCATATTCATCCCTTAATTCAATTTCCTCAAGTGTTAGAGATGTATCATTAATCTTTGACACAGATCTTCCAAATGCCATTGCAATGGTCAATCGATAATATGGTAGAATAGAAAGAGGAGTCCCTCTTAATTCAATTTCTATAAGCCTTTTCATAGAAAAAGCACCTTTTAGAGTGAATAAAGGGTTAGAATCCAAAACTAGTTTGTTTAAAAGTGGTAAATCGGGCAGAAACTCAAGAGATTTAAGGAAATTGTTGGATAAGTCTAGCGTTTCCGTATTTTTTGGTATATCGTCTGGATCAATTTTTTTTAATCTACAATCCCGAAGACTTATCATAAAAAAATGAAAGTTAGTTTAGCAACAACCTGATGATTTTGGCATCCTTGATGTTTCTGTTAGTTCACAACCACGGGTTAGCTCTTTGCTGCTTTCTGGCTCTATTCTATTATTAACAATGTACTCTGCAAGGTAGGTAATACAGCTATCTAGATTTGTTCCATCTTTTGCGCTTGTTTCAAACATGGTGAGGAAATTCTTCTCTTTCACATACTCTAATAGCGATTTTTTCTTTTCCTCCCACCTCTCTGGCGCTAAATCGATCTTGTTTGCCACCAATACTGTTGGAATTGGAGATCCTTCTGATGTCAAGACTTTTGAATCAATGTCGTCTTTCCAGATCTTCGTCATTTCGAATGTGCTGCTTCTGATTACATCAAAAACAACCAAAGACCCATAAGATTCCCTATAATAAACTCCTGTCATTGATCCGAATCTTTCCTGTCCAGCAATATCCCACAACTGAATTTCAACCTTTTTATCCCCAATCATAATAGTTTTATTTGCAAAATCAACTCCTATTGTAATTCGATAAAATTCGGAGAAAGATCCGTCAACAAACCTCCGTATCAAGGAAGTTTTTCCTGTTCCCATATCACCCACAACTATAATCTTGATTATCAACCGATTGTCATTATCTTCAGCTTCTTCCATTGTCAAAAAATTACGATTATTGTTAATTGAAAATGTGATCAGAAGGTTTTATTTTTCAATGCTCTGATGATCATTTTTAACCTAATTGGATCTACTAGGAAAGAGTCATTGTACATATTGTTTTTGAGCAAATTCGTGAATGAAGAAATGAGAATGAAGAACTTGGGTAAGTTGTGGTAATTCTCTTTTAGCCAAGAATTCAAAGGATCATGATTGTTTTTCTGTAATGCAATAGAATTTGATAATTCGGCCCATGGTTTCTCTTGAGCAATTAATAGCATTATATTCCAGAATCCTTTTTGATTGCTTTTAACAAAAGAGTCCAAAATTGCTGAGAGTTTTGAAGCAAGTTCGTCAATACTTGTTGTTCTAATAAATGCAGAGTATGGATTTGGTGAACATTGAGCAAAACGGTTGTATTGGGTTAATAGGAGGGATTGGAAAGCTGATGAATCAAAACAAAGCAGCAATTTATGAGAAAGAAGAAAAGGCTCCACAGTGGAATATATGTCATTTAATAAGGAGCTTATGTGAACATATGAATCAGGAGAGTAGTATGTATTTTTCCAATTCTCAAACCGATGGAAATGCCGAATGAAAGGCAATATATTGTTTTGGTTGATAAGTGAACACATAAATTGACCAATTTGCAGCCTAATGCTGGTTTCAATTTGGGCTTTTTCAATAGAAGGTGATATGTATGGGATACTAACTGCTAATTCTTTCAATGCAGCAATGAAATCGAGTTTTGAATCAAACCCATTAATAAAAATCGATGATAACAAAACTAGAAATGTGTTTGTATCGGGAGAGTTATAATGAGTTTTATCTCCACTCATTCTTATTGATTGGATGTTTGAAGATATTTCATTCAGAATTGGATATGCAATGGTGGAAGTTGTGCTCAAGTAGGATAAATTCAATCCGGGATAATCTTCAATTCGAATAATCTCATCAATATTAACCTCGGAAGACTTAGTCAAGTTTTCAATTGTACTACTAATTAGATTATCAATACTTGGCATTGAAAATGTATCATATTGCCCTTCAAAAGACACATGATTAAGATATTCACATGCCATACTTAAATATGCCAGAGTGTCTTCTTCTTTTGGTTCATCAACAATATGAAGCCTTGATGAGGATTTGGGAATTGATGGCTCTCTTTTTGGTACTATATCTTCTTCCAAATATGAATTGAGATCAATTGGAGAAAATATATCAAGTAATTCCATATCTGGAATATATTGATCTTTGACTTCTTCTTCTTCGACGAATTCAACATGATTCAATTTGAGTCCCTTGGGAATAATCTCTGTATTATCATCAGGAAGATCATCCAACGAAAAAGACTCAATAACACTTGATTGAGGTTTAATCTCCTTTTGTTGGACCAATTTTTCGAGATCAATAGACTGTGGAGCAGTGAAAATGATTGGATTAAAATTCAACTCAAGATCTATATTGATATCTAATTCGACCTCTTTTCTTTCTTCTTGGATATTAACCCTACTATCAATAGATAACATATCATTATCAGTATTGTTTTCAATTGATGTATTGTCTGTCAAATTAATCTTTTCTCCAAATTCATTCATATTGCTTGTGGTTTCATTATCAACAATGATCGGTTCAATTGGTAAAGGATTTTCTGGGTAACCATTCTGGATGTCAATAAAATCCTCTTCTAATTCCCCAGATCCCGAATATTGATCTTTTTCTAGTTGATCTGAGACAAAACCAATTATTGGTTCTTCAACTTTTTCTGGAGAATTTTCGGTATTTGGAACAAAATCTAGTGTTGCAACAAGATTACTCTGGGAAATAATGGGTTCATTTCCAATGGTCTCGATCTCATTGGGCTGGTTAGTATCATTTATACCCTGATCAATTTTCTCGGGGTTCTCAATGATTATATCTTGTTCATTGGGCTTGTTATTTTCAGACTGAGTAAGATCCTGCTCAGAGACAATATTTGGGACGACAACCTCAATAGAATCAACTTTGAATTCATTAATAGTATTCGAATCTGAGGTTTGATCAACAATAAGTGGGGATTCTGCAATAATAGGTTTTGGCTCTTCATTCACATCATCAATTATTGGAGGAGAGACTATATCTTGGTTCTTTAAACCGGTATCAATTACCGTTTCTTGAGCAATTATATCATTATTAGACAAAGTGCCAGGATTCTTTAAATCGATACTTGAATCGGCAATTTGGTTTGATGTATCAAATACTGGAACTGTATCAGATTTCTTCGAAACAATATTAATTTCTTCGATTGGTTTAATTGGGTCTGTAACAATAATCCCAGATGCTGATGCTTCGACTTTTTTCCGCGTTGGTTTCTTAGGAGAGTCAGACGTAACAGAGGGCAAGACTTCAATACTTTTTGCCTTGGAAATTGATGGCTGAGGTGCAATAGATCTTCCAATCCCATTACCAAAAGCAAATAAAACAAATACCCACCACATGACTTCTTTAGGTGATTTAAGCATGACATGTGCGTTTGAATATGAATCCTGAATGAAAAAGCACTGAATTAATGTATCCAGTCCTCCTAATTGGGTGATTTCGTATGAAGGTGACACCAAAGTTCTATTTCGAATCTCAAAACTGGATCCACATTCTATTGGAACACGAGTAATCATATGAATTTGAAAAATCGCAGATTTTTTCAAGAATTGAACCATTCCATGAGCCTTTTCTGGCCTTTTTGAGTTTGCGAGAAGAACAAAGAATTGTGTATCAATAAGACAAGAATCGGGGCTCATATGAGAGATAAACCTTTCAACAGATGACATACTTTCAAAGTACTTGATCATAAAATCCATCATTAAGCTATTGTTGGGGAAAACTAAATTATGAATAATTTTTTCATTATAATTAGATACTAGCATTAACATATTTTTTGATCCCCCATCTTGAGGCGTATAATTCGGAGAAAATATCATAAAGAAATTCACCCTAGGCTTTGGTTTAGAAACAACAAAATATGGACCGGTGCTTTCAATATCAAATTCTCCTTCGATACTACTACCCATCATCTTTATTCGGATGCCTTTCCATGTGAAAGAAGATTTTAAAGGTTCCAGCTGAGTAGGTAAATCCAGCATTAGACGATACTGACTTTATAAAAAACTAACTCTATTCATATTTAGCAAAAATAGCTCGGACGAGCTGAATCTTTGAACCTGGAAAGAGCATCAACCACATCTGCAGTAACGTTTGATTCGTGAATACTCCAAAAATCAGAGAGGGCTTGAATAATCACAGGTTTGAGTGTTGCATCATCATTTTGTGCCTCTGTTAATGCAGAGAAGGCCTCAATAATGTAATCAGGAACTGAATCAAACAATTGGGTAGAACTAATAATCGATATTAGCCCCTTTGCTCCAGCAAGTTTCTTATATGTTGATTCTTTTCCGAAGAGATTCTGACAAAATCGACTGATAAAATTACCTATTCTATTCTTTAAGCGCTCTGAACTCTTAAGCATGAATGTTAATACCTCACCTGCTGAATCTTGGACATCATAATTAGAACTCTCCAAAGCAGGTAGGATGTAATTACTGATAATCATATCTATTTCGGTGTCATTAATGAGAAAATAGTTACTCTCTATAAAAGCAGACAAAAGGAACAGAATAATAGCCTGAGCTTGCCATGCTCTATTTAAAAATGATAGCTGGTCTAATACTTGCCGGATTATTGGAAGAGCAGATTCTTTAGTGATCGGGCGATTAGCCAAAGACCATATCCAATTTGATCTTACTAAATGAAGAAGGCAAACTCTAGCTCTTTTTTCTTCATCTTCGGTCTTTCCAAGAACAATATCTAACCATCCACCAATTTTATTAATCGCTAATCGATTAATAATGAATGACGATAACGTCTGTGTAGTAAATTGAGCCGTAATCCATGCGATTAAAAATTGATCCCCTGTTTTTGATACAATTTGATCAAATAAACTTTGAAGAGTACTATCAATTGTGTTATCATTCATTAGAAAATATGAGGAAAACAAAGAAGATACAGCACGGATGGAACATTCTCTTGTTTGTTCAAATGTTTGAACATGTTCTTGGAACATTGGTATTATTGCATTATGAACAATTGGAGAAATCAAATCGGGAATCCTCCAACCGAATTCAAGTACAATATCAACAACAAGTGATGCAATTTTTACATCTCTAATTTGATTAATTGATGATGGTATAATCGAAATGAGTTGTTCAAAAAGCCAATAATATCTTCTTGGATCATGATCAGAAATCCCACATACAATTGAAACAAACCAAACGCTTTGGAAATCACTTTCTCCTTCAATTACAACCCTTGAAATAAATGGAAGCAAATATGGTTTAACTGCTTCGATTTGACTATACTTCCATCCTTTAATTGAAAACATAATACTGGAAAACAATTCACCAGCAATAACATGAGACGCAAGAGGAGAATTTGGAGATGTTAATTGTTCCATCTCATGAATCAGTTTAATAGCAAAACTATGTCCGAGAAATCGGATTAATGAAACCCAAAACTGAACTCTAATTTTCGAATAACTCTCTTCCTGGTGTACTTGGAAATGTATCAAAGATTGGAATATATTTCTAAGAAAACTGGTTTCTTCATACAACAAATGAATTAAATAATTATGAATCTGAACTCTTTCTTCGGGGTTATTAAAATATTTCCCAACAATATTAATATCTATAAGTTCTTTGTGGTTCAAAAACAATGGTTGGGTTGTTGATAAACCTGGAAGAAATCTATCTGTGAATTTAAACTGATCGTAGTTCTCAGGTGTTACCTTTTCATATGATACTTTTGAAGATTTGGGTATTCTCGGAATAAGTTGCTCAATATATCCTGGTAAAGACTGTAAAACAATATCATATAATTGCGAATCTTGCTCTGCAAGCCTTTCAAGCATAAATTTGTATAACTCACAATCCATATTGTCAGAAAACCCATTAGTCATTGATATTACTAGAGCAGTTGCATAATTTAAAACCTCTCTATCTATTGAAGGCTCTTTAACTCTTTCCATTGCCTGTTTTGCTGTTTGTTGACGAATTTCCAAATATTCCTCCTTATTAAATCTTTTTTCAGTAAAATCTACAAAATCAAATGTGATCGTCAAGATCTGCCTTAGTGACCTTACACTATCATCTGGAATATCATTTGATACCATTCTACAAACCGCTAGAGCAGCTTTGGCAATAACTGCAAAATTTTGCTCAGTAAAGACTAATTGACAACATGAGCTAAGTGAAGAAGCTAATCCAGATAATGCATCTAGATTGGTGAGAGACTCTTCAGTTTTATTGATTAGTTGCTGGAAAAACGATCCAAAGTGGTCGGGGAAAGCAGCAGAAAGGTCTTGAATAAATAAGGCACATCTATTTCTGACTTTTGATGAAGGATGACAACAAATGGGTATAATGCTAGGAAGAAGCTGGTCAATATATCTCACATATGGAACCAAAGTTACGGCATGTCTATAACTATACAAATGAATAGCTTTTCGAACAATAACTCTTGTCATGACTATACTATTAATTGGATCTCCACATAAAACCTCTTTCAGTGCTTTGTAATAATTAGTATTATCGTTCGATTTCAAACCTGTTGGATCTTTTACAACTAACATTTTTGGTAATAGTTTCAATATATAACTTAGAACCTTATCATGAGAATTCAAACTAATACTGCTAATAAACAATTCTAATACTTCTTTCCAGTAAGGTAATAGTTCTTCAGAGAAATACCGATGCATTTTTGGCTGGATTGCCAGATTATCTAATAAAACTACATCGAGCTGATTGTTCGATATCGAACATCTAAGACCTTTGGCTATAGAGGCCAGAATCTTATTACCTTTAAGTTGTTCATTTGAATCTTCTTTGGATAAGAAACTCTTTGCAATTTGGATAAATCGCTGACATATCATCACAGATAATTCGACCTCTTGATTTGAAGGAGAATGCCATCTAACAATAATATCTTTTTGATTGACAAAACCAGCTTCATATTTCACTAATGGCAAAGTCTGGAGCATTGATTGGAGCATAGTTCTTAAACACTTCATTGATAAACTTACAATTTCTTTCTCAGAAGAATGAATTCCGTCCTCAATTAATTTGACAATTATATCTGCTTTAGGCAAGAATGAAGTTTCATAATCTTTGAGAATTCCATACAATATTGCATATTCATGCTTTTTCTTGGCATTATAACCAATATTTTCAATAAAAGTTATTCCCCTTGATCCAAATGAATGAACAAGATCACTAACGGCATTTAGTTGCATTGTAGAGCACCGGCTAATAAATAGTGAAGTCATTTTTTTCAACATTTCTAAAGAAGAAAAATGAGCAGCAACAGACATCCAGTAAGTTATATTATCTCCGTATGCATTATAGTCTGCTTCATTCAATCTATCAAGGAAGTCAAGGGTTTTGCCCATCAAATTTAGAACCATGTCTTCTTCGGTTTCAATAATCCCATATGAGTTAATATAAACAGCAGTTAATGCAAAAACTTTAATGTTATGATCAGTATCCATGGTATCCATTTTTATAATTGCTCTTTGAACGAAATCACTAACCAAAATATTTGGGTTACCTTGAGATGCAATAACGGGCATTAAGGTAATTAAAGTTTTTAATGCGGATGATAATAACCTTTCATATTCAAAAGATTGGGTTACCGTTTCCAAAAAAGATGGAAGAGCAATCGAAGGAGATAGAAGAGCAAAATAATTTATCATACTTATTCGAGGATCTGGAGAAAATCTTTCCATTTTGATTAATGGAAGTAAACTTGAGACAAACCAATCATGATCATCTTGGGTTAAATACTCTGTTCCCTTATTTCCATATTTGCAAACATATTTGACTTTTTGAAAATATTGATTAATCAAAATCGAGAGAAAAATTGTAATAGACTCATTAGAGATATCTTCATCTGTTTGAGATACAGGGGCACAATATGGTTGAAGCATAAAGAGAACTTTTTCAAAATGTTTTCTCACAGACAATTTAGCACTGCTACTTAATAAATTAATAATAAGATCGGAAAACAACGGATACAAATCATGTGCAGATGTAACTCCTGAAAAAAATATTCTATATAAATCAATTGGATAGTCGTTAACATTTGGATTCATTGCCTCTAAAAGAGTCATTGGAATATTGAGGTAATAAGAAAGAGCATTAAATATGAATGGAACATGAGGATTCCAGTCAATAGTCGAAATATTATTCCATGATAGTTTTGTGAACAATAATAGCCATTGGAAATCCCAGACTTCAGATCGAAACATTGGCCAAATCCCAATAAATTTTTCAAACCACAAAGAAGCATCATTGGTATTTGTTGGAAGAAAATGGCACATTAAACAGTGTGACAGAACAAATGAATGATTCCTTGGATCAAAAGAAGGCATCCATAATTCTAGCATTTCATGGGTACAATTCTTCTCAAAGTGATCAGATATAATTCGTAAAAGATTAATAAGATTAGTAAATAGTGTCTGAGGAGGCTGAGATCGCTTTTTTTTGCTTCTGGAAATAGATAATTTCTGAAGAATCTTATATAATTCTTTCCAGTCTACCACAAAAGATAACTTAGTAACATGATTCCTATATAGAGACATAAATGTGGCACATGCTGAAGAAACCAACTTCCAGTGTTGACTTGAGGTTATAAATCTGTATAAAATAATAAATAGATCATCTTTTTCTTCATTGGTAAACGTAAATGTTTTTGAACTTATAAACACATCAATGCAGTTCATCCAAAAATCAATATCTTCAGGAATATCTAATTCAATTGCTTTGGGAAGGTTTCTAAATATCTGTTCTTTCCAATCCTTTTCTTCCTCTGGAATCCACTTAGAAATATATTCGGGTAAAAGACGAACATACTCTGGTTGCTCTTTCAACTTTGTACGGCTCATTCTAAATGTTCAAAAATCAAATTTACAAGAGTTTACTTCATATGACCAACAAGACATAACCGCCCAACTACAAAATGATTCCCTTTCTCTAAAACAATCAAGGAACCCTAAATCAACACCATATCTTACCTATGTTAGAATCTTGCCCTTAGGAGGTTTTGTAAAATTTCTTAACGTCTTTATATGAAAGGAAATAAACCAGCCCAACAAACGCCAGATTTACCTGATCCAATGTCCCAAAATTATTTAAACAGAAGCCTTATTGATCCTTGGAGAAGGACAAGTATGCTTGATAATACAGAAACACAGATTCCGATAAATCAGATATGGACACAAATGCACCAGCAAATGTTTGAACTTCAAGAGATCGCTAGGAGAAGAGGGATTCCTCCTTCGTATAATCCAGAATTTTCATCTCCTTATCCCCAATAAAAGCTGTATTATCTATACAATTAGTGTTGTTCTCAGTGGGTTTTCCACATCTTCGGATAATGGAAGAGAAAGCCTTAATTGTTTCTCGAATCGAGATGATTTTGGTTCAGGAACGTATTTTTTGAACTTAAACTGATATATGAATGATACACAGCTAAAAATACCTAAAACCACATATGTTATTATCAAAACAATCCTATCAAGCAAATTAATATCTATATCAATGATTTGCTGACGATGATTTTCGCATTCTGGAATACTAATATCAACAATTTGATATGTCTGTGGATGAAACACCAAATATTGACATTCTGGGAAAGTGGCACTTGTATAGAAAAGCACATCTCTCTCTGCAATATCGAATGAGCACCCAAAAAAACGAGCTGTTACATTTCTCTCATATATTAACTCCCCGTTATTGAAGTACCAAACACAATTTTGGAAAACAAATCCATCACCAATAAATGATAGTGTATAATATGCAGTACACTGAGCGAAATTCGAATATGATATGATAAAATCGTTATTTGATTCTATTTTCATTGTAATCTTGGAATTAATATGCTGAACATTTACTCTAGTGAACCTGCATCGATATGGATGAATAATCCTTAAACTCCCATCAAATTCGGAATATTCATCAGTAATATTAGTTTGTTCAACAAAAACATATCCTAAAGAAAGTCTAGCTGATGATGACCCAAATTTGTGCTTCTTTGATGAGCATTTCATGAAATATGATCTATTCACAACATTAACACCATAATCTGAGCACGTAGAGTCAATGCCATTACATTGATATCCTTTTCCACAATGACTATTATAAATACATATATTGGATAATGAAGCATTGTTCACACTAACTCTTACAGAACCACCATTCAATAATGAATTGCAATTTCCAAACGTTGTTGAGAAAATATATAAATTGACGTAAGAAAAGAATATATATACTGCTCCCCCTCCATAGTTTGTGGATGAACATCCAAAAAATGAGCAAGTTACGATCTCAATATCCCCATACTGATCATCATAAACTTGCCTTTGATTATAAGTTAAATTTTCGATTTTAACTTCTTCTATCTTAATAGAAGAGGACAAAAAATTGGAAAAAACACTATTCTTCATTCGAAACGTGGTTAAATGAGAACTGCAATATATTGCTGAATTAAAAAGCTTATTAAATGATGATACGCGCAAAAAAACCTGGCTGTTGCGTAGTGGAACAATTAATGGGCTGCTTTTAACTAAATTTAGACCCAAAAACGAAATAGAGAGATTTTTCATTTTATTAACGTAAACAAATGACGACCCAGCATTTCCTTCGGACTAACCTTGATAAGTGCTTTTTTTGGCACGGGGTGATGAATATTAACGAAAATAACCTGACTTGTATGTTTATTTTCTAATTTCAGCTTTTTTTGAAGTGAAAGTATATAAAGAAGTTCCTGATCCAACGACAATGGTTGGAGTTTATTCTAATGATATTCCTCCAATTCCTATATCAGTTACCGATACGATAAATGTGCAAATTTCAATTGATAATAACGTTGGTGCACAAGCATCAAAGATGAGTATCGGAGAAATGTCACTTCTTGGATCTGAACTTTATAGCGTAATCGAAAACCTACCAGTTAACCAAAACACTGCCGAAGTAATAAAAGAAAATGGTGAGTGGTACTTCGGTCTTCAAGATAAGTTTTGGACAATTAAGGGCTTCACAATGTATGTTCCTTTGAATCAGATGCGAAAATATGTAAAAGAGCTATAAAATAACTAAATATTGATTTTATTTCTTTAAGGCTGCAATTTCATCATCAAAAGCACGAATGGCATCAATTTCATCCTGCCCTTTCAGTCCTTTCAGTTTAACAAGAGTTAAGAAATGTTCTCGGTTGTGTTGCTTAAATTTGGTAATGTACACTTGAGCCATTGCAATTTCTGGGGAGATAACAATTGTTAACTCGTTTTCTATAGAAGAAAACTCTGCATTTACCCTTTTAACTGAACTTGAACTATCAGCTTTTGTCCAGTCGATAACAACAGATTTCAGATCTTTAATCGCAGTACTAATGCCTGATGCGTCTTCAACAGAAATAAATTTTGACTTGAATAATGAATCTCTTATTATTGATACAAGCTTCTGACAAAACTGGGGTCGAATTCTATTCATATTTTCATTTGATAGCCATGCTTGAATGATCTTGAATTTGATTTCAAAAGAGCTTTTCAGCTTGTTTGGTATTCTCTCGGAATCTTCAACTTTCCAAGAATTATTGCCAATTTGAATTAAAAATGTATCATTTTCTTTGATAAATGAATCTGCAAGAGAGATCAATTGGGTTTTAAGCTCTGCTCCTATTAAATCTTTTACATCATCAACAATAATTCCTGGTTTCAATTCATCCCCAACTTTTTCACCAACTTTTTTGGATAATGAGTCAACAATGGATAAGAAATAGCTCGATGTGTTAGCTGCACAACAATTAACTTGGTATTGCCAGTCTTTAGTGGACTTTTTAGGAATTTGTTTCGTTAAACTTGAAATATAATATCCCAATAATTCTTTAAGAACCATAAATAAATCTAATAGACTCTGAGGAACGCCAAAACCTGCACATTCATCAATAGTTTCATTCATCGCAAAAACAATATTGGTAGCAGAATGAAACATGTGATCTTCTGGGTCGATCTCCTTTTTAATATCAGATAGCCCATCAGAAATGATTTTCGTTATTCTGTCGCGTTCATTGTTCAGATACAGATTCAAATATGGAGTAAATGCAGAAGCAATTGATCCAATAAACTCTTTTGCCTCAACAATCTTTTTTTCGGGTCTTCGTTCTTTTTGCCTTTGGAGCCAATCATATTTTGCTTTAACACCTTCTGCATCTAATGGAAATTCTGGCATTTTTGTATTAGGATCAAAGGGAACATCTACAGTTGTAGAAAAGAAATTGGCCATTTTCTTTTCAAATTTAACAACTATTTTAAATGATGACAAGTATGAATCAAGGCTCGGTTCTTTCGTTGACAACCCCATTTGAATATGCACTTTTGTAATTTCACAAAACTTACGAGTGATTTGGTATTGCATGCGCCATTGATCTGGGAAACCATCCTTCTTTTTCTTGTTATACATAACTATAAACTGTTTATACCAAATCACACGATTCTTAAGCTGGCTTAAATCGGAATCCTTATATGTATCATCATACATTTGAAGAGACTTGGTACAAAATGTCCTAAGAACTTGTTCTTTAAATCTTTCTTCTAATGCATCGACTACAAAGCATACCGGATGATTAGATGAGTCTATTGTATCTTTCAAAAATAGGGAATCAAACTCAGAGTTAACCATACTCTTCAATTGTTGTTGCTGATCATGAAACTTTGAATACAAAGGGAGAATCTGTGGATATGTATCGTAGTTACGAAAATAGTGGAAAAGTTCCTTAAGGCTATTGAGATGCTCTGCACATTGAGAATAATCCCTAGTATCAATGCAGTGAGACAATTCCTTTATCCCATATTGCATTTGTTGTAATTTTTCAAGAGTAGTTCTAGAAATAGTTAGATTCCTTTTTGCTCTATCAAGAGGCTTAATGCCGCCGCAAATATTACCAACAACAGATTCAGTGTTTTTAGCTAAATCATGTATTTTAATGATTCTTTTTGCTAATGAATCAATAGAATTCTTTGTTTCGGATAAAATTGCATCTGATCTATCTCCAAGAACAGAATATGAATGAACAGCTTCTTTAATTGAATGTGAAATATGTTTTGATCTGTAAATTAATTGCTGTCTGACCATTTCTATTTGTTCCAATGAAGATTCATCAGGCAAAATAGAATTTACAAAAAGAATTGGGTCAAAATTAGGATTAGCTAATTCTTTATCAATAGTATCTGTATCCATTTAGAGAGGTAATTTTTCCCTTTGTTATCGTGTTACAAAATAAAAAAAATTACACTCTCTCAGTAAGCCAAACCTTTAAACCAGAAATTTCAATTCATTTGATTTACGAAATCCTGGATCTGGCATTAGTTAATACATTCTTTTTATATATAATTAACAATTTATGACTAGTGCATCCCTTCCCTCAGAATGCATTAAAAAATTCAATGAAAGTCTAAGTTGATTAATATATATTTTGAGAGAAGTATTACTTTGGTTTCTAGGACCAATATGGCCATTTATTTCCTTTTGGTGGAGTTGACATGCATGCATCACTTTCATCAATATACCAAAGCTTTTTTTCTTTCATCATTCTTTCTTTTTGTTCGGTTTCAGAAATATGGAAGAAATGGCATAAAACAGGTGAAGAAATATTCCTTTGTCTTGCTTCTCTTCTCCATAACTTAGAACCATAAATAAACACTCCTCCTGCATTTACAGCAAGTAGTGGATCAATGTATCTCAAGCGAAACACAGAATCCTCGTTTGACGATAATAAACCAGATATATTGATTGATAAGGTATCTGCAAATACTTTTTGGATTGTTTGACTTCGGACGATTAGCCACATTACCGTTTGGTCATGACTATCAGGCATAACATTCATCTTTCTAAGCCAAATGGGGAAAAATCTCCTCACAACTGGGGTGGAATGTACTTTATAAAAACCAAGGTTGACACTCCAAAAAAATGGATTTCTATCTTTAGGTATCAAAGCATCTTCCTTTGAATCAACTTGGACTTCGAAATCAGCATCATTAGAAAAAAGAAGAATTGGATCTTGAAGAAATACAATATCAATATCACTAATAATAACATCTGCCCCAAGATTAAGGATTTTTTGAGCAATATAAGGACGTACTTTAACAATTCTATAGAATTCAGCCTTATTTCTATAGTTAACTGGATCTGTTGAATAATTGGATGGATAATACAAAACATTTGCATCAAAATTTTTTAAAGAAACATATGATATTTCATCTAATGCAACAATTACGTATCTATTTTTTGGGACACCGGTTCTTGTAAGTGAACAAATTGCATTTCGAGCAAGCTTGATCATTCCAGCGTTAGTAACGAATAAAATTATCTGATGGCGTCTAAAAATATCATTTATTGGCGACTTCGAAACAATTGCTGAGAGTTCTTCATCAAATTGCGACTCATTTGTACAATTTAAATGTTCGAATGGAGAAAATAATGTGTTAAACTTTTTAAACGAAAATAGAACCCCAATGAAGGGCAGAAGTATCGAACATAAAACTAAAATGGAGAATATAAATTCGCTTTTCATAAAAATTGCACAAAAAATTATAGCCTCTTCTTAAATGCTCCATATTCACATAGGACATAATTGTCAGGAACGAAACATTGTTTAGCCATTTCAAAAAAGTTTGGGCAAAAATCCTCTCGCCCAATATCAGATATTTATTAATGGCAGAGTATAAATCAATAATTAACCTCTTTATCTAGGGATGTCAAAATGTTCCCTTTTATCAATTTATTCAATTTTTGGGGTCAAAGAAGTTAAGAAATAATTGAAGAGAATTCGATTATATAAATAACAGTAAACTTTTGTAAGGTATAAAACTATTTTTCTAATGTTTATTTGGGGGTCAAATTAAGAATAAAAAAATCGTTTTGGGGTCAAGTAATCGTTTTTTGGGACTAATTTCTGAAAAAAACGATAATGAAATGATTCATGATCGATCCAAAAAGTATGTATTTCTCCGTGATTATTGGATTTCAAAGATAAAAAAATTATAAAAAATTGTTGTATTTTAATGGTGAGTGGGGAGAGCATTCCAAAAAATGATCCGAAATAAATTTTTATTATGCCAGAAGCTTGACCCCTATTTTTTTAAAAAATGTCCCCAAAATTGATTTTTTATACCCCAATTAACATCCCTATCTTTTTCTTGCCAACAGACCTGGAAATTAACATATCAAGAATAGTCCTTTGGGAACAATAGAGTCCTGATTCAAATCTCAATTATTTTTTTGTGAAATGAACAATACTAATAGAAAAACAAAAACAAATTGATACAAATCACCATTAATTCAAAAGAATTGCTTTCATATGAATTTTTATACCTGCCAAATAACTTTGCTTTCAAACATCGATATTTTGATATGTCACTTCATTTATTGAAGATGAAAATGGATGATCTAAGTTTTGAAAACAAAATCAATGATTTCAAAGGAAGAAGCCAATTAGTAGTGTTTTGGGATTTCTTATGTGTTCTTCTGAAACTCAGAGTTAGAACAATTGCATTTTGGATTTATATTGCTTTATCTCTGGCATGGATTTACATTATTAGGCTCTTTGATAATAATTTAAAATTTGTTGTTTTACCTTATAAAAAAGTTACATTTGAACATATGTTAGTTCCTGATCTAAAAGATGTTTTTTTGATAATGATGAATAATTCTTTTGGAATGATACCAAAAAACAATTATACCCAATATCTTGCTGAATACTTGACATATCCAATCAATAGAACAATAAATTACTTCAAAGACTTATCTGAAATGAATAGATTCCATGAAAACATGAAAGATGGTTACTTGTCTTTTATTCTACCCAATAATATTCTATATAATCTAAAGAAACTGGTAATAAAATTAAGAATGGACTCATTGGGGTTCTTTTCTGCTAATATGTTGGGTGTTATGATTATGGATGGAACATTGAAGTATATGGGGAATGATATAATCATTAATGCAGATTTTTCAAACATATCGCAAACTGGTAAGATTGAAAATTTTATGGAATCAGGTTATGCTTCTTTATTAGGATTATCAATAGTATGTTTAATTCTCAGATCCGCCCTTCAAATTATTGAACTAAGAGAATTCAAATTATTTCTATTATTGACAATATCTGGGGCGAGAGAAAGAGTATTATGGCTTGCATTATTTGTTTTAGATTTTATGTTTATGATTCCACATTCAATTATTATAGCCATAATGATTAATCAATGTAGTAGAGCCCATGGAACCTCGCCTACCCTTGTATTTGTTTACTCTCTGGTTAATAATCTGGCTGTATACTTCTTCCTAATCTTTATTGTATCTTTGACCCCAAAAACCACTTATTCAAAATATATATCTATTCTATGTTTCATCTCGGCAATTTTTATTCCAATTTCTCAAGTGTATGCCTTCAAACCAACCACTAGTAAATCCACAATCTCTACTCTTTCCATCATATTTCCACAGTTTTGTCCATATCTATTCTACCAAAATGTTGATTATTCGAAATATTTGAACAGGACCTTATCATGGAGTACCCTAAGAACTGGGCTAATTATTGAAACAAAAACCACTATTATCTTCAGTATTTATACAATCCTAATCTATTTTTTCCTGTTTATATTGTGTATTCTTATGAATCCAAGATCAAGCGGTGTTCCACCAATTGGATGGAAGAATCTTTTTAAACTTCAATACTGGAAGAAGTTATTAAACCTTTCATCTTTAAAATTGGATACAGTAATTATATCAAATGATCAACCCCTCATAAAGATTGAAAAAATATGCAAAACCTACAGGGGATCATCTGTTACAAGAGCTCTTAAAGAGGTAAGTTTTTCCATTCAGAATAGGGAAGTCATTGTTCTCATCGGACCAAATGGAAGTGGGAAATCAACATTGCTTAATTCAATGATAGGATCAATTGAAGCGGACTCAGGAAATTTATTTCTGTCTGGACAATTTATTGATACAGGATTTGCTGAATTGCAGAACCATATTGGGATAACATTTCAAGATAATGTTTTTTTTCCAACACTCTCTGTCATTGATCATCTTCGATTCTTTGGGAGTATCAGAGGGGTATCAGGCAATGAACTTGAATATCAAATTCAATTCTTAACATCATCACTTGATTTTGGCACATCACTAAATTCATTGGCAGGTTCCCTATCCGGGGGACAGAAGAGAAAACTATGTATCTCAATAGCTTTCATTGGAAATCCTGCAATTGTTATTCTTGATGAACCAACTGCTGGAATTGATGTCTCAACTCGGCAAACAATTTGGAAATCCATTAGCCAATATAAAGATACAACTGTAATTGTTTCAACACACTCATTAGAAGAAGCTGAATCCGTGAGCAGCAGGATTTTTGTCATGAAATATGGTGATATAGTTTTCAAGGGAACATCAAGTGAATTACGTAGAGCTTATAATTGTGGTTACAGGATAACTGCCCTTGGACATAATGTTGATATCGATGCACTTCTATACTATATTAGGAGAATGATTCCTGAAGCAAACAAAGATACAGAAAGGAACGATAGTGTTCTGGTTCAAGTTGATGATAGAATTGTTAATTTATTAGAAGATCTTGTTCCCAAGCTTGATCAGTTCAATATCCAATCTTTGAATGTTACAGCTGAAGCATTAGAACAAGTATTGTTGAGGCTAATTGCTGATGAAGATTAGTTCATATAATATCTACTGCGACTCATGAAGATACACTATAATAAACTCTGAAATGCTATTTGTAAAGGGCCAAATTTGTTTACAAGATTTAGCCATTCCAATGTAAAATGGCAAATTATTAAAATTCAACATGGCCGAATACAAAATTGCGCTCATAGGTGATGTCGGAGTTGGGAAATCGTCAATTTTTTCTAGGCTGATAAAAGGGATATATGAAGAAAATCAAGCAACTATTGGTTTTTTTCAAGACAATTTCCAAATCCATGAAAATTCCGAAGTGTATACAATTACTGTTTTTGATACATCAGGAAATCCTAACACTAGAGAATTTATTACTAGTTTTATTCGGAACTGTCATGCTATTCTTTATGTTTATGATTGTATGAGCTATAAGAGTTTTAAGGAAATCGATATATGGCATAATCAAGTTGCAGAAAAAATTCTATTTGACATTCCATTAAAGTTTCTTATCCAAGCAAAATCTGATTTAATTCCAGAAGCCAAGAATCTTAGTAATTATGATGAATTTATGTCTGAGGTTAATGATTTTTGCACTATGAAGGGACTAATTAAATGTGATCTTTCTTCAAAGACTGGAAACGGCTTCACTGAACTGAAAACTCTCCTTATTCAACAATTGGTAAAAATTAACAAAGTAAGAGAGTTGATTCCCATTCCAAAGCCGGATGATCCTAATAAGAAGAAATCTAATTGTTGCTAAATTAAACATAGGAAAATTTTATTGTTTTAATAGAGAAATGGAAGAAGATGATAAAAAGATTAATGGGAAAAGGATAAAAAGGCTTCTAAAGGATAGTATGAAAGAGGATATTCGTTTGAGCGCGAGCGGCTTGGAGTTTCTAAGAGATGTTACAACCGAGTTTGTTCAATTGATTTCTATTGCAGGGCTATCCAAATCTACACGATCAAAGCAGTATTTGGATTCAAAAGGGGTAATAAATGCTCTCAATGACCTTGGTTTTCCGGAGATCGCCCAAAGTCTTCCAACTTTTGACAGCTTTAGCGAAGATATGCATCAAATTGCGGAAGAATAGATACTATTAAAAATGTTTTTGTTTAATTGACCAAATAGTATTAATGAATTTTTTGGTACCAGATGAGCCAGAGATTGTAAATGCAATATATTCGCTTGGCTGTGATATATTTTGTTTCATGGATGCTAGAAAATTCTTAATGGATTATAGTGAAAGAAAATCAATTTGCAATAGGTTGATATCATATTTGGTTTGCCTCAGAGTAGTTCCAAATCAGAGGCAAAAATGGGGACTCTATTTACATAAAAATGCTAGCAATTATTCAGGGCACATAAAGCATTATTTCTCCAAAAATCCAACTGATCCATTTCTTATTTTGCCTGAAAGATCAGCATCATTAATGAACAATGACTTCAAAAGGACCATAAGTTGGTTTAAAACCATTGCAACTGAGTTTGGAGTTGATTTGTCTTCTATTGGTGATCCATTATTGAGAATTTCGAGAATTTATTCTGTTTTAACAATGGAGTGGAACGATTTTAGATATTCCCAAGGGTATGATAGATATGGATGCTTATTTTTAGCTTATACATTGGCATATTGTCAGCAAAGCGGTCTCGGGGCCGATTTTGCTGAATCAATGACCTACTATTTGACTCGTTCAATTCTAAGTATTGTTCCCATGGCTACAATGCTAGATAATCACCAAGCAGTAGCAAAACACTTTAATGAGCTTGAAAATGTTTTAATGAATTATAATTATGGTGTTTATAAAGCAATCAAGCAGAATGGTAGCCAGCTCCTATTCTTTGGTGTGAGATGGGAGCTTCTGTTGTACGCCGATGAGCATGATGGCTTTGATATACTGTCATTATGGGATTATCTCATTGGGCAAATCGAGAACTATGAAGATGCTATTAAAGCATTAACTATTGCCCACATTACCCAAGTTCCATTGAAAGATACAACCAAAAATATCAATGAAACAATCCTACACTTCAAAAGCTGGGACATAAAAAGGATTATTGATGATGCCACCAATATCTTGAAGCACAAAAAGGGGCTCATTCAAGAGCTTTTTACTATGTGCTGCCCTATTTTCCCATCCATACATGGGTATCAAATAAACTAAGTTTACACAACGATGGCTCTATTTCTTAAGGGTAATTCAAAAGACAGCCAATGTTTCCCGCCCTATTCATATTCTCAGCATCAGTATCTGTAACATATAATTTGCAAGATGCCATTAATAATATTAAATATTGTGCTACAGAAAATACTGTTTTAACACTTGTAGCAGCAAACAGAGTTAATTTTTTAATTGTTATGAATTCCAAATCAGCAGGTGCGAGTGTAAAGTATGCATCACCTGTTGGGAGTACTCCAGTTATGTGGAATTATTCCAATCCTGCAATTCAATCTCCAACTGGAAACCTTGAAATTATATCTGAACTCACTGCGGGCCACTGTGTTTCTTTTGCATATATTGGTATTGCTCAGTCAGCATGCCTCAGTGGATTACATGTATATGTCAATTCTACATTTGAGAGGAATATGACTGCAAATCAAAAACTAATTGATGAATGCGTATTTTTTGCCCCTCCTTCTAATCAGATTAGATATAACTTCCCTCAGTGTAATCTTGGAAGCAATTCAATCACAGTTTTTCATGAACAAATGGATGGGATACCATATGATACTATTACAGGAACATCAAATCCTGGTTGGTCATCTTTTTCTTCTCGCCCTTGGCTTTTCCGTCTCCAAACTAAGGCAGTTGTTGATGATGGGTTCGCTGTCATAAATGGAATATCTAGTCAAGTAGATAGTAATATTGTGTTCTATGTTGGAGAACCATTAGTACTCAAAGCTCCCCAAGCAGGTGTTCTTAATCACAACTATCTCATTCCCATAATTGGCTGTACTCCAGCATTGATCCTTGTCTTATCTTGGATATATGGATACAAGAAGATAGTATCAAAGGAACACACCAATTGATATTAATAAAGACGTTTAACATAATGAATCAAGATTTTCGAATTCTAGATACAGTTGGGAAAGAAACCAATATTGAGAGACTTAAATCTATTTTCGTCAAGTTTATACATCAAAATGAATCTAAACTTGTAGAAATTACAAATGCTCATGATAATGAAGTTTCTTTACTCAATCAACAAATAAGCGATTCTAATGCTATGATTAATTCTTTAAGAATCCAAATTGAGAGACAAAAAAATATGTTTGAAACCGAAATTGACTCCATTAGAAAAAATGAGATTCTCACTCATGATGCAAATTCCAAACTTGAATCAGAGAATTCAATCCTAAAAAAGAATATCGAACAAACGAAAATCGAATTTAATGAATTTAGAAAGAACTCTGAAGAATCCGTTGGGTCTTATTTAAAAGAGTTGAACAATAAGAATAATGATTTATCAAATACAGTATTGAAGCTACAAGCAAAAAATCAAATACTCTCATCTGGGCTTATCCAATTGAAACGATCTGTGACTCAATTAACCAAATCTATTGATCAGCAGAAGAAAGGTGTTTCATCAATTATTAGTTTTTATAAGAAAGTTGTACAATTATCAAAGAATATATCTTCAAAAGCATGCGAAACATCTATTTCTTTATTGAAAAAAAACAGATTGATACATAATGGCCTTAAAAAGATAAGAAAACAAGTAACATCAATTCGTCCAATAACAATTGATCAAAAAAGCTTTGATATAAAATGGTTGAGAACCATCATTGAAACAAGGATCAAACAATACTATAATTCTGTTCATGATGAATATGATTTTCATTTTAAACAACAAAATATTAAATTCCAAAATGTTCTTAACACAGCTTCCAACGATTTTGGTTCTCAATTAATTGCAATCAAAGCATGTAACATAGGGATTGGGTCTTCATTCCGTCTTTTTGTCCAATACTTCCAAAATATGATTCATGATATGAAAAAGCTGTGCTTTCATAGTATTGCATGTACAGAAATAAATATGATAAAGTATAAAAAAAAGCTATCGAAGAAACTACAACAAAAACAACAAGAAATAACACTATCAAAAAATGAAATCCTCCTCCTTCAAAAAGAAAAAGAGATATTTGCGGAAAAAATGAAAAAAAATACCCAAGAAGTAACTATTAACAAGAGAAAAATGGAAACCTCGTTTTCGAAATCTGTTTCACAAATCAGCCATATTCCATCTGATTATAAGAAAATGGATAATAGGGTTAGTATTGGTATTTTGGCACATATTAAAACTCCTAATCTGGATCAAATCAATGAAAGAACAAAAAGAGCATCGATTGAAGCAGAACTATCAATTTACCAAAATTCTGTGAAAAGAAAAGATGATGAAATAGCCCAGTTGAAAAATCAAATCAGTTCAATGAGGAAAATTGTCAAGAGATCTGGTGATCATACAGAAGAAGAAGGGAGCAAACTGAGAAGCCGAATCGTAGAATTAGAGGAACAGATAAGACAAGAAAAAGCTGTGATCCAGAAGAAAAACTCGAAAATCAGTAATATCCAAAAAGACTTTGATAGTGTTGTAAGTGTTGCTTCTCGTTCAGAACCACTCAGACAAGCAATTTGTGAGATTTTTCAAATTGCAAAAGATAAGATCACACCTTTCCTAAATGAGCAATCAGCACCTGAGGAATTAAGTGAACTTGACCAGCTATCTCAAGAATTCTTTCATGTTCCCATCCATAAAATTTATTCACCAACAGTATCGAAAAACTTCTTAAAGAAGCTTGAAATGAAGCTGTGTGCTGCTGTTGAAAAGAATATCTCTGTTGCCGATATCTTGGTGGTCTTCACAAACGTTTTTGAAGAGTTTGAGAGGCTTTTGAGAAATTAAAAACTGTTATTCAATTTTAAAAATTCTGGCATTTCAACATTGTGAGAATCATCATGAATCATTTTGTTGATTGGATAGTTACGATATAAATAATCCATCATGTTCCTAATAGTGTAATTTTGAAGTGAAGAAAATAATTCGGGTAATTTTAATGTTAAGGTTGATGTGGAATAATCATCATAGCCAAGTATTTTGGGGAAAAACAGAAGAAATATTGAACAAATGAAATAAACTAAAGAAATGGATGGATCTGGAAATGTCATTAATGTAATCCATACTTTCCATATCGAAGTAAAAGACCGTTTAAACAGAATAATAGATTCGCCAATCAACCACACCAACTCCGATTGGTCAAATGACATTGCCCATAAATAAACAATGGGGAATGCTCTTTGCAACAAAGATAATACTTCGGATGAAATGATTTTCCATTGTGGAAGGAATGCTTTCAAAAAAGATAAATGATCTAATTTGGATAAAAAGTAATGAAAACACCAAAAAACCATATACTCCTGTTCATTTACATCGCCAATTGGAATGCTTTCATCATCAAAACTAATAAAAAGAAAAAAAATTGGAACCATCAAATCATTCATTCCTTGAATATATCCGATTTCTGGGTTATATGTAGCATATGCTGTCAATAATCTCATTAATAGCTGTAGGCCCGGTTTATTAAAATCAACAAATATTGGATTTGATCTATCGGTTCTGTTTATGTCTTGTTTAATGGTAAAATATGATATTTTGTGATTATTAGTGATTTGATATTCGGAAATATTGAGTGCTTGCTGTTTGTAAACTTCATACTCTTGCTTTAATCTCAAATTAATGATTTCTCTATCACTATATGTAGATGATGGTGGATACATCTCAAGTAAATGAGGTAGAACAAAGGATATCAATTCATCATCGAGACCATTTTTAAATATTTCCATTTTTAAAGATTCTATATTGCTTACCTTTCCATTATTTTCCAAAGCTTTTGTCCACATATCAAAAGTAACTGGACTAAGCTCAACTTCTCCAGCGTATGCTATATCTTGAATACTTCTGATCATAAAGTGCAACCATTTTCGATTTGAAAAAAGATTTTTTCTAAGCAAATTAGATGAAGTAGCTAAATGATTGATTACTTGATTTAAGAATTCTAAAGAGCTTATAACTAATTCCTGAACACTAAATATTGCAGAAATATCCCCATAATACTGAGGAAATTGTTGCAAAATGGAAAAATCAACTCTATAAGAGGATATCTCAATTTCGAATGGGCTTGTGTTTGTTATAAATCCATGAAATCCAGAAAAAAGGTAAGAAATAAGTAAAAAGGAATCCCTAATCCCATTTTCATCAATTCGGAATTCTCGAATCATTCCATTCTTAAAAAAAAGTCGAAATATTGGGAAATCGTTTTCAAATATAGAGATCTTATGAATGTTATCAAGATTAGTGTGCAAATTTCCATTTATTTGCACAATTTCTTTATGATTACCAATACTACTCCCGAAATTCCTAATTTTGTGGGAAATTTTGGATATGGGTGTTGATTCCCATGAAACATAGTGATGATTTTTCCATAATGATATGAATAACACGCCAGTTTGTTTATCATTTGTTTTCACGGTACTACAAACCCTAAAAAAATCCATTCGATCTGATTTATTAATCAAATAGTCCAACTGCTACATAGTAGGTTGTGGTACCTTCAGATTTCTGTATTGAAATACCAAGTTTCTTTGAACCTGGAGAACTTAGAACCATTTTATTCTTTGATGAAATTGCACTAATGGTGGCAGCCTTGATTTCCTTGGGAACTGAAGCAACTACTATAAAAACTTTAATATCCTTGTTAGTAGCTTCATTTGGCAAAATCAAAGCCTGATTAGAAGAACATTGAGTGGCAAAAGTGTTCAATAATTTAACATTATCCTCATCAAGTTGCTGGTGTGGAGGCAAAGAATTATGTTGACGAATCGCATTGATCTCGTTAAATACAACTTCGCTTGGGCGAAGGAAGCAAATTGGGACAACATTCTCTGGTAAACTGTTATTCTTAGTAAATAAAAGATGAATAAAATGGTTTCCATTAATGGAAATAACGCAAAGAGAATATTGATTCATTCTTTCTACCAAGACTGCTTCAAATTGATACTCAGATAACCTTGTTTTAAGAGATTTAACATTGAGTTTGTGGTTTCTAAAAGAGACTTTTTTATAAATTGAGCCAGGGAATCTTTCAGATAATAATTGACTCATATTTTCTTCAGGGAGTCTTTGCCCCACTATTTCAACAAACTCGTTGTTTTCAAGAAAAGTCATTTCATTAACCATGTTATCGCTGCAGAACTCATTCAACGTTTCAATTACGACATCCTTTGGTGCAGCTGGAGAAGAGGGATTTTGGTTTTGCTTTGGTGGCTTATTTGTTTTCCCCTTTTTTGCTTCCTTAGGTTTGATCTCTTTAATAGGCTCAACAGGAGCGCTTGGTTCGTTTACAGGCGTTTTTTGTGTATATGTCTTAGAGGGTTTTGTTTGCTTCTTCCTTGTTACGAGAACTACATAAACAAAATCATCGAACCTACTAGAATTAATACCAATTTCAACATCGCCGTTAAACTTAACTTTGGAAAATTCTAATTCCTTAGTAAAGGCTGTAATCAACTCTTTGTCATTAATAGATTCCTGATAAACTGAAGAAATCTTGAGTTTGAATTCTGAAACAATGCATTTGTTCTTCTGTTCAATATCTTTATAACCGTCTTCTTTTGGTAATATACCATCAGCGATATCAATTAATTCCTTTGTTAGCTTGAGACTGGGATATTTCTTCTTCATCTCTTCAAATATAAGTTCGCTCTTGGGATTAAGGTATTCCTCACACATTTAAAATGTATTTTGAATTAGTCTGTTTGGTTTAGACAGTATTAAATAACAGAAATAGTCATAAAAAAACTAGATCTAACTTCAAAGATGATTCTTGATTAAAGAGTGTGTTTTTGTTTCCAAGTCCTAGCTCTATCATGAGAAAACCAAATGAACAGTGTTTTCGGTTTTGTAAATTCTACAATGAATATCAAAGTTGAAACACAAACCAGTAGAGTTAAGGGAATCGGATTTCACTCTTCAAGGCCATGGGTCATTTTCAGTACTCATACAGGAAGTGTGCATATATATGATTATAATATTAATGTTGAAATTGCACAATATTCTGTGTCTGAAAAACCTGTTCGTTGTGTTGCTTTTCATCCTACTCAGCCATTGTTTGCGTGTGGGACAGATGAATTTAAAGTTGTAGTTTATAATTGGCAAAAAAAGATTAAACTCTTTAGTTTGGAAGGACATTTGGACTACATAAGATCAATCGAGTTTCACTCTGTTTATCCACTTTTGATGACTTCTTCTGATGATAGCACTTCTCGAATTTGGAATTGGCAAAGTAGATGCTGTGTATCAGTTTTAGAGGATCACACATATTTTGTGATGTCTTCAAAGTTTAATCCGCAACTTCCTTATGTAGCTACCGCATGTTTTGATGAATGTGTTAGAATCTTTAATATACAGCCTTTACTTCAAAGCTCTATGTCAAAAGATGTCGATTCTACCTTCTTTTCTTTGGAGCAAACATCTAATCTTGTTTCAGAAAGCGAAGAGCACCAAGATGGAGCAAATTCTGTTTCCTGGGATAATAGTGGTTCAATGCTTGTTTCGGGGGGAGAAGATTCTGTTATTAAGTGCTTCAAATTTTCTAATGAAGAATTGACGCTTCAAACTAGTATAAGCGCTCATACTGCTGCTGTTACAGCTGTGATTTTTCATCTTCAATCAGGAAATATAATTTCTGCCTCAGAAGATTTTTCTGTTAGGATTTTTGATGGGAATACATATAAAGAACTTGCCAAGCACGATATTCCTGGAAGTCGGTTTTGGTGTCTTGCTTCACATCCCCGAGATGCTTTATTCGCTGCTGGTCATGATCAAGGTTTTATTGTCTTTAAAATGAACAAAGAAAGGACGCCATTTGATGTTCAGGGAACATCAGTTGCATCAATACAGAATAAAGAAATTCACATTGCAGATGTCATCTCCAAAAAATCTGAAAATGCTGTATCTGTTAAAAGTGGCGCGAAATCAATATCATGGAACCCATCAAGAAGTATTGCAATTGTATCATATTATTCCTCAGATAATGAACCATACTATGAGGCTATAGATGTTACAATGAAAAATCCGATTATTAAGGGATTGGGATTCTCAACAGTTTGGCTTTCAAGATCATCCATCGCCTCTCTTTCTGTGGCCAAAGATAAACTACTTATAGGCGAACTTGGATCATCTGTTCCGAAAGGAGTTCAGATCCCTCGAGCAGTTGATCTATTTTCCGCAGGAGCGCAAAAACTTTTTATAACCACAAAATCATCAATTATTTTATTTGATGCAGCTCGGCAAACAATAATTAACGAGATTTCATTTCCTGAATGCAAGTTTATTTGCCTTAATGACGACAAGACTGAAATTTGTGCAACTTCGTCACATTCCATAATGAAATCATCCGCTGATCTCAACAACCCATCCATATTCAACGAAAGTGGAAAGATAAAAAGTGCATGCTTTTGTGGTGAAGCAATATTATATACAACAAGAACCCATTTGAAATATATTGTAGCTAATGATGATGGTGTTGTATGTTCATTGCCAAGAATTTTATATATTATAAAGGCACAAAAGGATACAGCTTGGTTCGTTTCAAGAGATGGTGCTGTTTTTAAGAGGGGAATCGAATTAGGAGAGGTTTATCTTAAACTCGCATTGAAATCTGGAGATATCGAAGGAACAGCACATGCTAAAAGAATTGTGGTAGAATCACCGCCAATTGGGTTTGCTGTTATGGAGTTTGCTGCACGGAATGAGAGATATGATATAGCCGCATCATTGGCAAAAGACTCTCGTACAAAATTTGAGATGTGTCTACATTCTGGAGATTTTGAAGGAGCTTTACATGCTGCAGATGAATTGAAAGATCAAAGCATATATAAAATTTTGGGTGAAAAAGCAATAATTAGTGGGAAATTTCAACTTGCTGAAAATTCTTATAAAAAAGCATCTGATTTTGAATCACTAGCGATGCTCTACATAATTACTTCTCAAGAATCAAAGTTACAAAACATATCAAAACAATCTTTATCCCCTCTACATTTGATTTGGACCAATGATGATGAAAGCTTGAAGAAAATATTATTTAACTTATCACCTGAGTTAGAAAAAAGTATCCAATGTGAAGATGAGAGTCCCAAGGTAATATTTGGGAATTGCATATCTGCAGATTGGCCAACCATTCAGACATCGTTCCCATCAACAAAGAATGTTTCTTATGATAATGATGGTGTTGAAGATTCATGGCCTCAAAGCTCAAGTGAAGAAATAAATAATGAAGAAGAGGATGGTTGGGATCTTGGGTTGCCATTTGATGGTACTGTTTCAGAATCTGTTGATAGTCTTGTAATACCAAATCAGGGAGAATCATACTTTACTAAATTAGCCAAGAATTCATCAACTGCGGGCGATCTTGCATCAGCAGGCCAGTTTGGTGATGCCCTAATTTTCTTGAGTTCGACAATAGCAGCAAGAAACCTTTGTGCACTCAAAGATCTTTTTATTGAATCGTTTATTGGATCAAATTCTTATATTCTTCACCAATATGGAATTTCTATATGTCCAATATCTTCATCATTTAGGAATCAGCCCATTCCTGCTACCCCTGATCCATTTATTGTGATTGATGAAATGATGAAAGCCGCTTTGTCTGCCTTCTCTAAAGGAAAGTTTAGTGATTGTTTGAGCTTGTGTATCGGTCTAATACGGAAATCAACTATGGCATCAGTTAATACGAAAGAAGAAATGCAAAAAATATTGGATTCAATTAATACGGCAATGAACTATTCTTTAGGCGTTCAAATGGAAATAATGCGTAAAACTGAGAATGATCCAGGGAGGTTAATTGAACTTGCTGTCTATTTTACCCATGTGAAAATGATAGCATCTCATGAGAGACTTACCCTTCAATCTGCAATGAGAGTAGCAATGAAATATAAGAATCATATAACTGCAAAACCGATTATACAAAGACTATTAGATTTATCTCCGGCTGAAAAGATTGCAACTCCTGCTCGACAGGCTCTCCAAACTGTTAATAGCAATTTGAAGAATGAAATTGAAATCGAATACAATGAAAGAAATCCATTTATTGTGTGTGCAGTATCAAAGAAGCCAATATACCGAGGAAAGTCATCCGTAATGTGCCCTTTATGTGGCTGTTGTGCTATGCAACAGTTTGCTGGAAAACTGTGCCCAATATGTGAGATATCAGAGTTAGGCGCAAAAGTGGAGGGACTCAAAATTTTGAGAACTACAAAGTAAAAGTGACAATTTATTACATGAATGAAGAATATGAATATTCCGACGAATCATTTGATGAATCCAATGCAATATATGTTGTAGACATCATGTTTATGCCAACAAATTTTATTATTATATTGAATCCGCGGGATTCTCAAGATTTGGGATTATCAAAAGGCGATAGCATCCTTGTTGAGTTTAATGGAATCTCTGCTCCTTTCTGCGTTTTTATTAGTGAATGTTGTCGCGAAAAAGAAATTATTCTACCTTGGTTTGCATCATATAGTATCAACGTATCAAGGGGTGACAAAGTATCTTTAACAACCATAAAGCCCAAGTTTTCAACAAATATTGATATAAATTATTTGGATGGTGCATATAGCCATGATATAGAAGAATTAGTTAAACAATATTTTAAAACTAATAGTGTACCCTTATCCAAGCAATCAATTTTTTGTTTGTATGATAATGATTTAATTCACAGATTCGAAGTAGTAAATATTTATCCTGAGATAATAAGTATTGTTGATTCTAAAACTACAATAACATGTGTGCGACCTTCACAGAATTCATATTGTCCCAAATTTTTATGTCCTTTTGGAAATCTTTATATTTCTCATAGTTTCATTGAATTTATTAAGGGGTATTTTATAGGGTCACTTTCTGGGGCATTAAAAGCGTTACAAGTTACCAAAACAAATACACTGCTTTTGACTGGTAATAGGAACACAGGGAAAAAATCATTGGCAATATCATTGGCAAGATCCTTGAAACTAAATACTCGATACATTGATGTTGGGAGGATGTTTAATACTCAAATAGAAACATCCACACAGACACTAATGGATTTCTTCCATAAATCTTTAGAAATGAAATCAACAGTTATTGTTATTGATAATATTGAGAAATTAGTCACTGATCATAATTTTCAAAACACATTAGCCCAAAAAGCGTTTTTAAATATTTTACCCTACATGATTCAGTGTGTTCAAAAGTCTAATAATCATCTTCTTATTGGAATCACCAATGATATTCCAGCCGCAGGATCATCCTCAATCACCAAGGGGTTTGCAATCAAATTTTCTATGCCCATACTAAACAAGGATAATCTCAGTTTGATGGTAAATGATTTAATACATAACTATAAGATTTCTTCTCAAGAGAAGGCAATGTTTTTAGAATTTTTTGATTATACCCTCAATCCTTTGGATATAGAAGTCAAATTCTTAATACAGATTATTAAGGTATATTCCAAATCATCTTTTATCTTTAACGAATTGGAATTCGCATCAGAGTTATTTTCTAGATGTTTGAAATTAGATCCAAGTTTCAATTCTTTTCTAACTGAAAAGAAGTTTTGTGATATTGATATATCAGAAGAATTACCTGAAAACAAAAGAAATAGGCAGTTAAATGATTGCAAAATACATTTGAACTCATCACCAGAATTTCAAAATGAGATCATCCAACAAATCAATCAAAACCAAGAAAATATTGAAATTTCTCTGAACAATACCAAAATATCTGAATCAGATCAAACAAGGAAAGTCTTCAACCAAGATCCATTTGGACAACCAACTAAACCAGTTCAAAGCTCATTTGTTGAGCAAAATCCGTTTGGACAGCCAAATAAGCCACATCAAAATTCATTATTTGAACCAGATCCGTTTGGACAGCCCTCTGAACCAGTTCAAAGTTCATTTGTTGAGAAAGATCCATTTGGACAGCCCTCTAAACCAGCTCAAAGTTCATTTGTTGAACAAGATCCATTTGGACAACCAACTAAGCTAGCTCAAAAATCATTTGATCAACAAGCTAAACCTGCTCAAAGTCCATTTGTTGAACAAAATCCACTTGGACAGCCTATTAAACCAGCTCAAAAATCATTTGATCAACAAGCTAAGCCACCAGTTCAAAGTTCATTTGTTGAACAAGATCCATTTGGACAGCCCTCTAAACCAGTTCAAAGCTCATTTGTTGAGCAAGATCCTTTTGGACAGCCAAATAAGCCACATCAAAATTCATTATTTGAACAAGATCCGTTTGGACAGCCCTCTGAACCAGTTCAAAGTTCATTTGTTGAACAAGATCCATTTGGACAGCCCTCTGAACCAGTTCAAAGTTCATTTGTTGAGCAAGATCCATTTGGACAACCAACTAAGCTAGCTCAAAAATCATTTGATCAACAAGCTAAGCCACCAGTTCAAAGTTCATTTGTTGAACAAAATCCATTTGGACAGCCCTCTAAACCAGTTCAAAGCTCATTTGTTGAGCAAGATCCATTTGGACAACCAACTAAGCTAGCTCAAAAATCATTCGATCAACAAGCTAAACCTGCTCAAAGTTCATTTGTTGAGCAAGATCCATTTGGACAACCAACTAAGCTAGCTCAAAAATCATTCGATCAACAAGCTAAACCTGCTCAAAGTTCATTTGTTGAACAAGATCCATTTGGACAACAAACTAAGCTAGCTCAAAAATCATTTGCTGAACAAACTAATCCAGTTCAAAGTTCATTTATTGAGCAAGATCCATTTGGACAGCCCTCTAAACCAGTTCAAAGCTCATTTGTTGAGCAAGATCCATTTGGACAACCAACTAAGCTAGCTCAAAAATCATTTGATCAACAAGCTAAGCCACCAGTTCAAAGTTCATTTGTTGAGCAAGATCCGTTTGGACAGCCCTCTAAACCAGTTCAAAGCTCATTTGTTGAGCAAGATCCTTTTGGACAGCCAAATAAGCCACATCAAAATTCATTATTTGAACAAGATCCGTTTGGACAGCCCTCTGAACCAGTTC
>Ga0074193_1001107_pt1 | contig 36526 bp, 38 predicted proteins | sample EPASupsiteHSE605_FD_64523 | JGI IMG/M metagenome (GOLD analysis project Ga0074193, IMG submission 64523) | Bioremediated contaminated groundwater from EPA Superfund site, New Mexico - Sample HSE6-05 | ecosystem: Environmental > Aquatic > Deep subsurface > Groundwater > Contaminated ... | reverse complement strand
ATGCAAACGAAATCAAGGATATACTTCAGTCGCAGTCGGCACAAAAGCAGATGCACTTTGTTGATGCTTCGCAGAATTCACAGCAACATGATTATGTAAGAGATGAAAATTCAAATCATCAAGGCAGGAATCAAAGCTCTGCACAAAACGAGCAAAACCAAAATGCAGATGAATCAGATCAGGCACTCACATCAGATTTTTTGTCGGTGATGCAGATGGTTAACTCTACAAGAATTCAAGAAAGTTGGTGAGAAGATGGAAGTAAATGCTTATGGCGCTAGTGGAACGCAAAAAACAACATCAAGTTCTAAATACGAACAAGCAGAAGACAAATCAAGTCTTGGTATAAACGATTTTATGAACTTGCTTGTTGCACAGCTTTCAAACCAAGATGTTATGAACCCAAGCAAAGACACTGAGTTTATTGCACAGATGGCACAGTTCACAAGCCTTAAAGCAATGCAATCAATTGCAGATTTAAGCCAAACACAGTATGCGGCATCAATAGTTGGTAAGAAAGTTATTGTTGCGGCTTATGACAAAAGCGGAAAATATACACAGGACACAGGTGATGTTGAACGTGTAAAATTCGTTGATGGCAGAAGTGTTTTGACTGTAAACGGTGTTGACTATGAGCTTTCATCTATTATGGAAGTTCTTTCAGACTCAGCAAGCGCAAATCTTAGTGACAATACAAACGCTGGAAATTAAGTTTATTTAGCACCTTGAAATTTAAACGAAGGGAGGATAAGTGATAAGCACGGTATAGTAGTGCAATGTCATTTACGTAAAAAATGTATATCGACAAAAACTATACAGCTTTTGTTGGAAGCACACCTCTTGTGTCAAACAACAACAAGACACAGAGTAAGAATAAGACCGAAGCAGGCGAGGACTTTCAGTCCATTTTACAGAGGGAACTGCAAAAGAATGCTGGGGGTCTTAATTTTTCCAAACATGCATTACAGCGTATTAGTGAGCGTGAAATTCAAATTGAGCCACAGATGCTGGAACAAATGACAAATGCTGTAGAACACGCAGAAGAGAAGGGAATCAAAGATGCGTTGATACTTGGCTCGCAAGCGGCATTTATAGTAAATGTCCCAAGCAAGACAGTTATCACAACCATGAATAGTCAAGAAATGAGAAATAATATTATAACAAATATTGATGGAACCGTATTATTATAATAGCCGGACCTTTTTAGGAAGCTATTGAGTTTTGACTGACAGATAAACTCAACATCTTAACGGTTCATCAGAAAGAGGTAATTAATTATGATGAGAGCTTTATATTCGGGTGTTTCAGGCCTGAAAACGCATCAAACAAAAATGGATGTTATTGGTAACAACATAGCTAATGTTAATACATATGGCTACAAGGCACAGAGAACAACATTCAAAGATTCCTTCTATCAGACAATTTCGGGTTCTGCAAATACAACAGGAGTTTTAGGCGGAAGTAACCCAGCACAAGTTGGATACGGTTCAACAATAAACACAATAGATGTTTTACACACAACAGGTGGTTATGTTCCAACAGGCAGAGCAATGGATCTTTTTATTGACGGTGAAGGATATTTCGTAGCAAGAGACGCAAACGGCGGAGAGAAGTACACAAGAGTTGGCGTTCTCAGCTTTGATGGTAACGGAAATCTTGTTGATGGCAATAGCAACTATATTTGCGGTTATCCAGTAGCAAGATATGATAGCACAACTCTAGAACATTCAAAAGGTGATATAATCCTTGAAAAGTCACCATCAAAGGCAGCTAAGATGGATGTTAACGGCCTTCATATTTCTTTTGGTGATGCTAATGGAACATTTTTTAATGGTTTTAAAATTAGAACTATTACAGATGCAGCAGCAACAGGAGTAACAGCTGAGGCTGATATCTCAAACAAAATAATCACAGTAACAACAAGTGGAGCAAGTATTCTAAATGCTGATTTGCAAACAGCACTTCAAGGTATGACTGCAAAGGCAGGTACAGGAGTATTTCCTGCTGATGTTGACCCATCCCTTGTTACATTAACAGCTGATACTGGTGTTACAAATATTGCAACAGGAGTAACCTCAACAAAGGCAACAGGCGGTGAGGATGAGAAGGTATCAACAGTTTTGGATAAAGCAAATGGCCTTCAGCAAATTAAAAAGCCAGGCACATTGATTGATACAGATGGCGATGGTAACTATGATTCAGAGGCAGCAGATGTTATGGAACTTAGCAGTATTTCAGTAGGACCAAACGGAGTTATCTCAGGACAAGACTCAAATGGTCAAATTATTGAACTTGGTCAAATTGCTATTGCAAACATTCCAAACCCAGCAGCTCTTACTCTTGAGGGTGACTCTTACCTCAAGGCTATCAGCAACACAGGTGTTATAACATACGGTGTTCCTGGTGATGGAACAGTTGGCTTGATTGTTTCAGGAGGACTTGAAAACTCAAATGTTGACCTTGCAAATGAGCTTACAGATATGATTATCACACAGAGAGGTTTTCAGGCAAACTCAAGAATAATCACAGTAGGCGACGAAATGCTTCAGGAAATAGTTAACTTGAAGAGATAATAAAACAATATAATAGTACTAATGCCCTGTACGACTTTTTGCCGTGCAGGGCAGAAGTGGAATTATAGGACGATAGAGGGCAGATTTAATTTAGTGACATAAATTATAAAACGGAGTGAGAATAAGTGATAGAGCTTAGAGATATAAACGATCGAGAGTTTGTTCTAAATAGCCAGCTTATAGAAATACTTGAAAGAATTCCAGAGACTAAAATCACTCTTACTTCAGGCAAATATATTCTTGTAAAAGATAGCTTTGAGCAAGTTATAGATAAAATTGTTGATTTTAATAGGCGTGTTTATGGCGCAGAACGCGAAATAAGAGTTAAGCACGAACAAATCAAGGAAGATTTAGTTTGAAACAAAGGGGTATAACCCCTTGAGTTTGTTATCATAGGGACATGAAACGAGGTAAGCTTTATGGATTTTAGCGGTTTAATTGGATTGGTTGCTGGTGCTGGGCTAATTGTTTATGGTATGATGAGCGGCGAAGGCGCGAGTGTTATGAACTTTTGGGATATAGGTAGTGTTGCTATAACAGTAGGTGGTACAATTGCCGCAACTATTATGTCATATCCATTTGGCGTGTTCAAATACATACCAAGCCATTTTAAGATAATGTTTTCAAAGAGCAAGCAAAAGCCACAAGATTACATACAAAAAGTAGTTGACTATGCTCAGGAAGCAAGGCGTAAGGGATTACTTACTCTTGAAGACAAGGCGAACCAAGAGGACGATGAATTCTTTAAAAATTGCATAATGCTTATCGTTGACGCTATTGAACCTACAAAGGTTAAAGAAATGCTTGACAATGAACTGGAATGTCTTGAACAAAGGCATGCGAAAGGTTGGCAGATGTATGAGAAAGCTGCAACTTTTGCACCAGCATATGGTATGATAGGAACGCTTATAGGTCTTGTAAACATGCTAAAGAATCTTGATATGGACGCAGGTGGTGGTGCAGCAGGTATTGCACAGGGAATGTCCGTAGCCCTTATTACTACATTCTATGGCTCATTGCTGGCAAACCTTATATTAATGCCGATTGCAAACAAACTAAAAATTAAACACTACGAGGAAATGGTTTGCAAAGAAGTAATAGTAGAAGGTGTTTTGGCAATTCACGCAGGAACAAACCCAAGGCATATTGAAGAAAGACTCAAAGCATTTGTTAATAGCAAGGAAAGAGTTCTTGGACCTGTTGATGAAGATGGTAAAGGTGGAAAGAAAGTCAAAAAGGCTAAAGCTCCAAAAGAGAAGAAAAAGTAATGACTATAAAAGTTTCTAAGAATAATATTAATTTTATGAGGACGGTGAAACACAATGAGTAGAAAAAGCTCTTCATATGACGATTCAGGTGGTCCAAACTGGCTCGATACATATGCAGATATGGTAACTTTGTTACTTACATTTTTTGTTTTACTTTTTTCAATGTCCTCAGTTAACACAGAAAAATGGGAGATGCTTGTAAAATCTTTTCAAGGAGCATCAGAGGTTACTCCGCCCAAGCAATTTGTTGTAAGACCAAGGGAAGATGATAAGCCAGGAGATGGAATCCTGGAAGGGCAGGAAGACACCCTGCCTGTTACTTCTCCAGAGGAAGTTAAAGAGTTTGACGACTTGTATAAATACCTTAAAAACTATGTCGAGGAAAATAATTTGCAAAATGATGTGGAAGTTTTTAAGGGAGATGGATATGCATTTGTAACTTTTAGAAACAATATTTTCTTTGATGGTAACAGTGCTGTTTTAAAACCAGAAGGTAAAAAAATTCTGGATATTTTAAGCACTGCATTTACAAATATTTCAGACCAAATCGGTAAAGTAAGTTTTGAAGGACACACAGCAAGAAGCGGTAATGCAGAGACAGCAAATGATCTTATAAGAGACCGTCAGCTTTCTTCGGAGCGTGCAGTTAATGTTTTGTGTTATGTTCAGAGTCGAAATATACTTGATGGTCAAAAATTGACTTCTACAGGTCATGGAGAATTTCGGCCAATTGCTCCCCATGATGGAACAGAGGCCACCAGAATAAAAAACAGGCGAGTGGAAATTTATATATTAAAACAAGGAACCGAAGAACTTTCACTTGATGAAGTTTATGCAAAGATAAATGCACAACAGAGTGCGCCATAATTTAATTGAATTATTGTTCTCCATTTAGTGATTTAATAATTCGGGTTTTATTACAAAAACAAACACATAATAAATATGAATAGTATATTAAACCTTTAGTGATTTACCCTAGTCTGCAAGCTATTTGCAGGCTTGCGGTAATCACACAATAGAACAGCCATAGTGCGAAAGGAACCGCACGGGCAGGGGTCAAAATCCCCCAAACATATTCGCCTCTGATGATGCTTTTATATTTGACGAAATGAATTCGTATTCAAATATAAAAACAACGCAGAGGTAAAGGCGTTTTTTTAGGGGTAAGCAATAGTGAATAATTTTATACTGTTTAAAAACAAATTATATGGCACAGTTTAAACTTTTTATTTTAACAATATTTTTAAAATGTCTGTGAATGTAACAGAAAGAGGGATGCACTTGAGATTTGTTGAAGATGTTTTGCCGCTTATCGGTGCGCTTATTGCAATTGCCGTAATTTTATATCTAAGCTATCGCTTTAGTAAATTTATGGCTACAAAAGTTAATGATATGGGCAATAAAGGCAGCATAAAAATTTTGGAGCGTGTTGCTCTTGGGCAGGACAAGGGTCTTGCAGTTGCAGAGATTTGTAGCAAATATTATCTCTTGGGCATTTCAAACAATGGCGTTACATTGCTTATGGAGATGTCTGACTATACCCCTCCACAGCCACAGCAGATGAGCGGAAAAAGCTTTAATGAAATTTTTAAAGCCAATCTGGCAAAGCGCATCAATGGGAAAGCAGGTGGAAACGATGATAAAGACAGTTAAAAATCAAAAGCAAGGTGAAGATAAAACTGTCAAAGCAAAAAAATCCGCCTCAAAAATTGCAAAGGTGCTTGTAACAGTTGTTTTAATGTTAATGTTAATTCCTATGTCAGCATCGGCACAGGGCACAGTTGATGTTAATGTTAATGGCGACGGGCTTGAAACAGTAGAAATCATAGTAATGCTTACAATGATTGCACTTGTTCCATCAATTCTTGTGCTTACAACCTGTTTTACACGAATTATCATTGTGCTGTCATTTTTAAGAAATGCACTGGGGCTTCAGCAAACACCGCCAAACCAAGTGCTTATAGGAATTGCAATTTTCTTATCGTTGTTCATTATGTCTCCAGTAATTACGGATATTAATGATACGGCATATACACCGTACAAGCAAGGAGAAATTACGCAGGAGGATTTTATTCAAAAAGCGTCAATACCGCTAAAAACGTTTATGTTAAAGCAAACTAAAACAAATGACCTTAATTTGTTTATTGACCTTTCAAAGACCGAGGATGTAGACGACCCTCAGGATTTACCGATTACGGTTGTAATTCCATCATTTGTAACAAGTGAGCTAAAGCGAGCTTTCACAATCGGATTTTTGCTTTATATCCCATTTCTTATAATAGACATGATAGTTTCAAGCACACTGATGTCTATGGGTATGATTATGCTTCCGCCAGCAACAATTGCAATGCCGTTTAAGCTGTTGCTGTTTGTATTGGTTGACGGTTGGGGATTGCTGTTCAAAACGCTTGCAGCCAGTTTCAACACATAGCTAAGTGTTTAAATTTATCAAAAAACAAAAAGCGTAAGATGATTTTTTCAGAGAGGGAGTGCCTATGGACGTTTCGGGAATAATGGAAGTTTTTCAGCAGGCACTTGTAGTGGCTCTTAAGGTGTCAGGTCCCATACTTATTTTAAGTATGGCGGTAGGTCTTATAATTTCGGTTTTTCAGGCAGCAACACAAATACACGAGCAGACCCTAACTTTTGTACCAAAGCTAATTTTAATAGCTGTTGTTTTTATGGTTTTGGGTTCTTGGATGACTGAAACACTTTTGGAATTTTTTAGATTTATTTTCAATAGAATTGCAGATTTAAGTTAGCAAAAAATATGACAAAAACTTCTTTTGACATATAAGCAAAACTACTTTAAAATAGTATTGAGATTTAGAACGAATAAGTTCGAATCTTGCATTAAAACGGAGGATAGCGATGATATTAGATTATAATTTCACTCTTTTTTCCTTTGTTTTTATGCGTATGATTGGGTGCATTATGTTCAACCCAATTTTTGGACGCAAAACAATTCCAGCGATTGTTAAAGTTGCACTTGCATTTACACTTGCACTATTCACATACGGTGTTATTCCACAGAAAGATATAGAGATAATTAATTTCTATGTATATGCTTTTCTTTTACTAAAGGAATTACTTGTTGGTTTTATAGTTGGATTTGTTATGCAGATGTTTTTGTCGATTATCACACTTGGTGGTGAGTTTATCGATTTTAACATGGGTATTTCGATGTCCAAGGTGTATGACCCGCAAAGTAATGTTTCAATGGCAGTTTCTGCATCAATTTTAAATGCAATGTTTATTTTAATTTTCTTTGCAACAAATGCACATCTTACTATGATGAAAATTTTTGTAACGCTTGGGCAAATTTCACCTTACGGTGACTTTTCACTGCCAACATATGCACTGAATGAAATTATTTCTCTATTCTCGTTGGTTTTGATTTATTCAATAAAGCTGGCACTGCCAATTATGGCAGTTGAGTTTATCACCGAGTTGGGGGTAGGTCTTCTTATGAAGGCTGTTCCGCAAATCAATATTTTTGCTGTAAACATTCAGTTAAAAGTATTTATTGGCTTTGTGTGCATTACGGTGTTAGTTGGCCCTTATGCAAAGTTTTTAGAGAGGCTGATTGAGTTGATGTTTCAAAAAATTGTACTGATTTTTGGTGTGTAACATAAGCGTTTAGTTGAGCTTAAAAGGGGGAATAAATTTGGCTGGAGATAGCGAGAGCAGAACCGAAAAAGCCTCCGAAAAAAAGCGGCGAGACGAACGGAAAAAAGGTAATGTCTATAAAAGTCAGGATATAGTTAATGCCGTATCAATACTTGCAATTTTTGTTGCACTGGATAAGATGATGCCATATATATACAAATATTTGTCACAGGTTATGTACAAGTATTTGGTATCAATCAAAACAATTTCAGATATTTCAGTTAAATCGGCTCTTTCAATAGTGCGAGATTGTTTTTTATCACTTATATTAATCGCAGGGCCAATAATTCTCATAGCACTTTTTGTTGGAGTTTTAGCGTCAGGCGTACAAACTAAATTCGCTTTTTCTAAAGAGGCGTTAAAACCAAAACTTTCAAAAATCAGCCCTCTCAAGGGTATAAAAAAAATGATATCCTTGCGTTCGGTTGTTGAACTTTTTAAGTCAATTATCAAGGCAATAATTATAGGCACTGTTATTTTCAGCAGTTACAAATTAATAGCAAGTGACACGGTAAAGCTTATGTCGATGGACATTTTCAATTCCGTTGTTTTTGTTCTTCAAGCGGTTTACAAACTTGTAATTAGGCTTTCTATTGCCTTTGTTGCCATTGCGGTTTTTGATTATCTGTATCAGTGGTGGGAATATGAAAGAAGCATCAAAATGACCAAGCAGGAAGTCAAAGAAGAATATAAGCAAACCGAGGGAGACCCTGTTACCCGAGGCAGAATAAAAGAAGCACAAAGAAAAATTTCACAGCAGCGTATGATGCAACAGGTTCCGCAGGCAGATGTAATAGTAAGAAATCCGACGCATTTTGCGGTGGCGCTTAAATATGATATTGAAAAAAATGCAGCCCCAATTGTGGTTGCAAAGGGACAGGACTTTGTAGCCCTTCGTATTATCGAAGAGGCAGAAAAGTACAACATCCCAATGATGGAGGACAAACCTCTAGCAAGAGCATTGTACAGTGAGGCAGAACTCGGAAGAGAGATTCCACCCCAATATTACACAGCCACAGCAGAAGTTCTTGCATGGGTATATTCACTTAAGAAAGAGAGTTGAAACGATAGATGAGGATGATAAACCTGAGGAATCAAATAGTATCAGTATTTGTCATATTAATCGTTGCTCTCATTATCATACCACTTCCATCTTTTTTGCTAGACTTTATGTTTATTATAAACATAATGATTTCGCTGATGATTTTGCTCATTAGCATGAATATAAAGGATTCACTCGAGTTTTCTGTTTTTCCTTCAATTTTGTTGATTACAACCTTGTTCAGGCTTGGGCTTAACATTTCATCAACAAGACTTATATTGACAAGAGGTGGAGATGCAGGACAGGTTATTAAAACCTTTGGTGACTTTGTTTTGTCGGGCAACATCGTTGTTGGATTTATCGTGTTCTTAATTATCGTAGCCGTTCAGTTCCTTGTTATCACAAAGGGTGCGGAAAGAGTTGCAGAGGTTTCTGCAAGATTTACTCTTGATGCTATGCCGGGAAAGCAAATGGCAATTGACGCTGACCTTAGCTCAGGATTGATAAACGAGGAAGAAGCAAGACGCCGCAGAACAAATATTCAAAGAGAAGCAGAGTTTTATGGTTCAATGGACGGTGCCACAAAGTTCGTTAAGGGCGATGCAATGATGTCTATAATCATCACCGTCATTAACTTTATTGGCGGTACGATTATAGGAATTGTTCAGGGTGGAGGCTCTTTTTCAGAGGTTCTTAGTACATACTCAATTGCAACAGTTGGAGACGGACTTGTATCGCAGATACCTGCACTTCTCATCTCAACAGCAACAGGTATGATAGTTACCAGAGCGGCATCTGAATCAAGCCTAGGTACAGACTTGACAAAGCAGTTCGCAGCACAGCCAATGGTTATGATTGTTGCGGGAATTGCACTAGCCGCACTTGGGCTTATCCCAGGAATGCCAAAGGTACAAACCTTTATTATTGCAGCGGCTCTTATCTTTCTTGGAATAAGATCTACAAATGCAACAAAAAAAGCAGAAGAACCTGTATTAGCAGAAGGGCTTGCAATTTCAAGTGATATGTCTCCACAGTCCGAGACGGAATATTACCGCAATATTGACAATGTCTATGAGCTTCTTGCAGTTGATGCAATAGAGATGAACTTTGGTTACAGCCTTATTTCGCTTGTCGACCAAAACAGTGGTAGTAATTTTATAGACAGACTTGTAATGTTTAGAAAACAGTTTGCAATCGAAATGGGAATGGTTATCCCAGCTGTAAGGCTTAGGGACGATGGTTCTCTCAATCCAAACCAATATGTAATAAAAATTCGTGGTGAGGAAATAGCCAAGGGTGAAATTCTTGTGGATTATGTTCTTGCTCTTGATCCAGGAGGATTAACAGGAGAAATTGATGGAATTGAAACAATTGAACCTGCATATGGAATCCCAAGTAAATGGATTACACCAGATAGAAAAGATATGGCAGAGATTTATGGATACACTGTTATTGACCCGCTTTCTGTTGTTGTTACACATCTTTCAGAAACAGTTAAAAGGCACGCGTATGAGTTGATTACAAGGCAGGATGTAAATCAGTTGCTTGAGAATTTAAAGAAGAATAGCGGACTTGCTGTAGACGAAATTATCCCTGCACAAATTACTTTGGCGAACTTCCAAAAAGTGCTTGAAAACCTTCTGAAGGAAGGTGTGCCAATAAGGGATATGGAGATTATTGTAGAAACAATATCTACGCATGCGGGCAGTGTTCGTGATGTTGAACTTCTTACTGAGCATGTTCGTCAAACGCTCAAGAGAACTATTACACGCAAGTGGTCAGAGGGTGGGCAGATACGAGTAATCACCCTTGACAGTGAAGTAGAAAAAGTAATAATAAATTCAATAAAAAGTAATGAGCAGGGTAGCTATCTTAACATTGACCCTGATTCAATGCAAAGAATTATGTCAAGTCTTATGGATTCAATCAAAAAGGTTAAAGAAGTAATCAGTGTTCCGATTATTTTAACCTCGCCCATTGTTCGCATATATTTCAGCAAGATGTTAGATCAGTTCGCTCAAAATGCTGTTGTGTTGTCTTATAATGAGCTTGACACAGGCGTTCAAATTCAGGCAGTTGCAAATGTAACAATGTAAGCAAAAACCTTTTAAGTCTCGTACTTCTTGAGAGGAGGGGCATTATGACCACTGAAGCTGTTAAGTATTCAAAAATCGATGAGGAAACAGTGCATTTGTGGACTCATTATATCGAAACAAAAGATATAAATGTACGCAACGAGATTGTTTTAAAATATATGCCAATTCTTAAAAAAGTGGCATTTAAGGTGTATCAAACCTATCGAAGTGTTGATTCTGTCGAAGAACTTGTAAGTGAAGGTATGATAGCACTGATAACAGCTATTGATAGATTTGAGCTTGACCGTGATGTAAAGTTTGAAACTTATGTTTCATACAGAGTTCATGGTGCGATGCTGGACTATATAAATAAGCAAAATGGCTATGTTCGACGAGTAAGAGATATTTCCAAGGAAATTTCAAGAGCTCGTGACGAGCTGGTATCAGTAATAGGAAGAGAGCCAGATAGAGCAGAGTTTGCAGACTATCTTGGAATAAGTGTTGAGGAACTTGACAAAAAGCTTCAAGAAAGTCATCCCATATCCGTTATATCACTTGATCAAATGGTAACGGATGAGAATATGGACGATAGACAGATTGAAATATCCTCAGGCGAACAAGATAATCCGATTAATATTATTGATCAAGGTGGATTTTCAAACGAGCTTGCAAAATGTATAAGCAAGCTTAATCATGAGCAACAGTTGGTTCTTTCATTGCTCTATAAAGAGGATTTGACTGTTGCAGAAATAGCAGACATACTTAATACGGATTCAAAGCGTATATCTCAATTACGCTTTCAAGCAATAAAAAAGTTAAAGAAAATGATGGAAGATGAAAAGGATTTCTGATACCAGTGAAAAGAGGTTTTGAATATGGTTAGAGGATTTTATAAGTTGGGAACAGGAGTTATGTCCCAGAACAAAGCTCTAAGCACAATTGCAAATAACATAGCAAATGCGGAAACAACAGGGTACAAGAAGCAGACGGTTGTTACGGAATCCTTTGGAAATATGATGATAACAAGAGTTAAATCCATGAATTCTGGTGCAGGGGTTCAACTTGGTGGTAACTCAATGATACGTACGGTTAGTGAAACTGCATCAATTCATACACAAGGAGTGCTAAAAGAAACAGGCAGAAATCTTGATGTTGCAATAGTAGGTGAGGGCTTTTTTGCATTACAGACAGGTGATGGAGTAGCATATACTCGCAAAGGCGACTTTAATGTGGATGAGGATGGCTATCTTACTCAAGGGGATAGTGGCAGAGTAATGGGGCAGAATGGACCAATCAGAGTTGGCACCGATAATGTTCAATTTGATTCAAATGGAAATGTTTATGCAAATGGTCAGGTTGTTGACCGTCTTGCAACCTATACCTTTGCAGATTATAAGCAACTCGTTCCTATACAGGATGGATATTATAAATCAAACGGCGGAGTGCAGCAGATTAATGCACAGGTAAGAGGAGAAACCTTGGAAGGTTCAAATGTTGATATGGCACAAGAACTTACAAATGCTATAGCAGCACAAAGAGAATTGCAAGCACAATCACAGGTTTTAAAAATGTACGATACCGTTTTACAAAAGGCAACAACAGAAATCGGTAAACTTAACTGATAAAAAAGGGGTGCAATTCTTATGAATACAGCTTTTTATACAGCATCAGCAGGAACAATTCAAATTCAAAAAGGTTTGGACACAATAGCAAATAATATTGCCAATATTTCAACAACAGGATACAAGCCTTCAGGAGTATCATTTGCAGACCTTATACATACAAGTATGAAGGGACAGGGCGATAATCTTAGTGTTGGGCACGGCGTAAAGTTGCATAAAACGGATACGATATTTAGTCAGGGTGTGCTTCAGCCAACTGGTCGTTTGCTTGACTACGCAATTACACAAGAAAATGGATTATTCAAAGTGGTTTCAGAGACAGGTGAAGTTGGATATACAAGAGATGGCAATTTCAACTTGCAGCAACTTCAAAATGGTTCGTTTGTACTTGTTTCATCACACGGAGGATATGTTAGTGATCCAAATAATAATCCAATTATAATTAATGACCCGCAAAATTTGGAACAAACAACGCTTAATGTTGGAGTTTTCAGTTTTGTTAATATGGATGCGCTTACAAGAACAAAAACAGGATTTTTTACTTCTAATGAGAATTCAGAAATACCGCAGGCATCTAATATTGAATTAAAAAGAGGATATCTTGAACAATCAGGGGTTGATATTGCATCAGAAATGTCAGATGTAATACACATTCAAAGATCGTTTCAAATGAATGCTAGAATGGTACAACTTTCTGACGAGGTGGTTCAAACAATTAACAATCTGAGAGGATAAACGGGGGCTGATTTGTAATGTGGTTATTTAACAAAAAGAATAAGGATCAAGAAAATCAAGCGGATAAAGAAAATGAAACAATCCAAGAAATCAAAGCAACCGAAGAAGTCGAAGTAACCGCAGAAGTCGAAACAGTCGAAGCAACCGAAGAAGTTGAAGAAACCGAAGAAGTCGAAGAAGTCGAAGAAGTCGAAGAAGTCGAAGAAGTCGAAGAAGTCGAAGAAGTCGAAGAAACCAATGTTGACAATAATAAAAATAAAGTAGAGCCCACATTTTCTTTTCGAGTTACCCCTGACAAGATGCAGGCATATTTGGGTGTTAAAACTCCTGAAAATTGTCGAGAGGTAACAACAGAAGATCTTTTACAAGCGTTGGAAGATCGTGGAGTAAAATACGGAATAATCAAAGCTGAACTGGAAAGAGTTTGTGGAATTCAAAGCTTCTTCTCAGAAGTGTATTGTGCACAAGGAAAATCGCCAGTTGACGGTGAAGATGGAACTATGACATACCATTTTGACACCAATCCTGTTCTAAAACCAAGGGAGAGATCAGATGGCGGTGCTGATTTTCATGACATGGGAATAGTGCAAAGTGTTGTTGAAGGTCAAGTGCTTTGTAGCAGAACACACCCAGCTCCAGGTGAGGATGGAATAAATGTTTTTGGAGACGCTGTGCCGTTTAAACCAGGTGCAGACAAAGTTTTTTCAAATGGTCAAAATACAGTTGTTTCAGAGGATACGCTACAACTTAAATCGGCGATTGACGGTTGTATAAGTTTTAAAAATAATATAGTTTATGTTGATGATAATTTTACAGTCAACGGAAATGTAGACACCTCCACGGGTGACATTGTATTTTGTGGTAATGTTACGGTTAGGGGAGATGTGTGCGAAGGTTTTAAAATTCATTCAGGCAAGAATGTTGCAATTCAAGGTATGGTTGAAGGTGCAATGATCTGGGCGAATGGAAATATATTAATTTCTCAGGGCATGAACGCTGGCCAAATCTATTCAGGGGGAAATGTTAAAAGCAAGTATTTTCAGAATGTAAATATTATGTGTCAGGGCGATGCTGCTGCAGATTATTTTCTTAACGGCACTGTCGCAACTGGCGGTTTGATCATTGCAGAAGGAACAAAAGGACTTTTGCTGGGTGGGATATATCAGGCTGGTACAGCTATTGTGGCAAAGACAATTGGTGCAGACACGTATCTTGCAACAGCTGTTGAAATAAAGGATTCAGAAGATGAATTCTGGAATCCTGAAGCTCAAAAAACTCAGGAGGAAATTGATGAAGAACTTGCATTGTTGACTGAAGAAGAAAAAGAGCAGTGGCTTGCAGAACATGTTTATGTTGTGCCAACAGCACCAGAGGATGCAAAAATAGTTGCAAAATCTGTTGCTTATCCAGGCGTTAAGGTTACTATTGGACAGTTCACTCAAAGGTTAGAACAGGAATACAATAATGTAAAGTTTTTCCTTGGTGAAGAGGGAATAGAAAGTGCTCCGGCACCAAAGTATTAAGAAAACCAATATTCTGATAAAATACTATTTGGATTATCGATTAGCTTTTTAAAATATAAAACCACCTGAAGGGTAGCACGCTTTGGCAATTTGCGTTGTGAATATCGCGGAAACTAAAGTTTTTGTGCACGGCAACGAAAAATATTTTGCTGAAAGCCCTTAAAAGGGTGGTTTATTTTTATATTCCTCCATAAAATTTTGTGTGTGAAAAATTGAATTGTGCAAATATACGAAATAAGTCACACTTGTTGTTTTTTTGACAAATGCACTGGACTAACATCGGAATACATGGTAAAATATTTAATAAATATCAATAAAAAGCTCAAAATGCAGTTAAATAATGGATAGAATATACTTTTTGGAATATACATAAAGTATGACTGAGTATTTTGTCACAAATTGGCGACATGAATTTAGTCGTTTTTGCTATTGCTTTTTTTGTTTTGAGGTTAGCTTATTCTTTTTGGGTAAAACTAAAATAAGATTGTTTTTTATTAAATAAACACAATGAGGGTGCGGATAATGGCGAAGGTTATTGCTATTACAAATCAAAAAGGCGGTGTAGGAAAAACATCTGCTACAGAAGGTTTGGGAGTTTGTCTCAAATCTAAAGGATATCGTGTCTTGTGTATAGATTTAGATCCACAGGGCAATTTGAGCTTTAGTGTTGATGCAGAAACCGAAGATTTCCCAACTGTATATGATGTAATCAAAGGCACAACAAAAACATTGCACGCAGTACAAAGAACACCTTCGTTTGATATAATCGCATCAAATATTTTGCTTAGCGGGATGGAACTTGAGTTCACACAAAAAGATCGTGAATTCATACTTAAAACAGCAATTGAACCAGCACTTCGTAGGTATGACTATATTTTAATTGACACTCCGCCTGCACTCAGCATTTTAACAGTAAATGCGTTTACAGCGGCGGACAAGATAGTAATACCAATGCTTGCTGATATTTTTAGTCTTCAGGGTATTGCAGAACTTCACGAGACTATCATTAGAGTAAGAACTAGATATAATCCAAATCTTAAAATTCAGGGTATAGTGCTTAACAAGTATAATGGGAGGTCAATTCTCACAAAGGAGATAATGGCCACTGCAGAGCTTGTTGCAGAGCAGATGGATACAAAAATATTTAATAGAAAAATTCGCACAGGATGTGTGATAGCAGAGGCACAGGCAAAGCAACTTTCTTTGCTTGAATATGCCCCCAAAAGCAATGTTGTCAAGGATTACATGATGTTTGCTGACGAAATACTTAAGGGAGATGAGCATAGTGGCGAACAAGAAGTCGTTTGATCGTGAAAAAATGTATAGGAAAATAATGCCCACATACTATGACAATACGGAACTAGATATCGAGTATGAAGAGGAAGAAACTAAAAAACCGGAGCTCACAGTTCTTCCGTTTAATCCGAAAGTTAATACAGCAAATGATGAAATAGATTCTTCTCTTTTATACAATAAGGAAATCAATCGCCTCAGAGATAGGGACGATAAAGTATTATTGTACAATATGACAGAAAAGCTAGTTTTGGAAAAGCTTGACGTTGTTTTAGATAGCATGACTTGTTGTAAATGCGATAGATGCAAAATGGATATTATTGCAATGGCACTTAATAATCTTGAACCACAGTATGTTGTAAAGACAAAGGGCATGATTGAAGATAAAGAGGCTCACAAGGAGTTAAGTCAAAAGGTAACGTCAGCAGTGTTTAAAGCTGTTTTAACAGTTCGTAAAAAACCAAGGCACTAAGATAATCACATTAAATTTAAATGAAATAAAACAAAAACAGCCGACGCATTCATTTTATGAAAGTTCGGCTATTTTAATATCATAATAACGCGCTAACATTTAGTAGTATAGTCAATTTCTATTAAATTAAAATTGCACATTCATTTAGATGTTTTTAACTATTTTTATAAATAATTGTTTATTTTTTTATAATAATAGTTTAATATATAATTGTATATGTATATCAAAACAATTATTGATGTAAAAAAAGTATTCTTTAATTGCCTTCGGAAAGAAGCGTGATAAAAATGGCGGACAACCTCAGAATAACTACACCGCTTAACTCCAATGACAACATAAACAAGTTGAAACCAAACAGGGGTGCTGACCCGCTTGCGACTATTGATCCGTCACGAGTGATTAAAAAGGATGCCCAAAATTCTCAAGCTGATAAGAGCAACCTTGATTTTACTTTGAATAGAAATTCTGTTTTTCAGGCGTTTTTGCAGAGAATGCAACAAACACCTGCGCTTTCTCAAACCTTGCAAAAATTGCTTACAGGTGCAATTGCACAAGAAGCAACACAAGCATCACAAGGAATTAACGGTGAGCAAAATTCTGTTGAAGCATTGCTTTCAAAGCTTGCAAGTGAGATAAAAATGGACGAGAGCCAGATGCTAAGCAATATATTGTTTCAGCAACAGAATAGCACAACATTTAACTCGGATTTGTTCAAGGTCTTACGCAATGTTTCAGACCAAGCAACGGAAACACCTGAAATCAAGGATTATGTTGGCAGATTTTTAAAGGCATATGATGGTTTTTTTTCAAGTGACGAAACAATGTCAGGTATAATAAATCAGCTAAAAGATATAATTAAATATATTCCTCGTGCATATAGAGAAGAAATTGAATCCCAAATGAGTAATTTAACAAGCTCTGCAACACAGGCAGAGTTTGAAACAAACCTAAAGATTTTAAAAGAACAAACAATTCCAACTCTTGGCAAATATGTTATAGCATCAAACGATCTGGGAGAAACAAGAGAAAGAATAACTCTTCTTGTCCATGACATTTCAAGGCTTAACGTTAGCAGTAAAGCAGAGGTAGCTGAAAGATTTTCAGAGCTTATGGACTTTTGCCGTTACAATCTAAATATTCCTCAAGGTAAGTTGCTTCTGCTTAGTGAGCTTTTCAATAAAGAAATGCAAGTTGGACAAAAGCCACAGAACGCATTCGTAGATTCACTTATGGATGTTTTAATGAACAATTCTGCAGACAAACTTACTAATACAGGGCAGGCAATGTTGCGTGACACAATCACAACACTGTTGCTTGACCAGAGTGCATTTATGCCGTTTACACACATGCTTTTACCTGTAAATTATAATGGAACTTTTATGTTTTCTGAAATATGGGTAGAAAAAGACGGTTCAAACAAATCACAGGAATATGATATAGACTCAAGAGCCAAAAGGCTTTACCTGTCGTTTGATATACAGGGTCTTGGCAATTTTCAGGCGGCAATTGGTCTTTCTGGTAACACTGTTGAATGTCATATAAATTACCCAGAAAGCATGAAAGACAGTGATAATGATATAAAAACGAATATTGGGAAAATATTTGCAAACAACGGATTTAATGTTAAGCGAGTTGTTTCCCTTCCTGAAACATTTCAGGTTGAGAATGAAGTCCTTCGCAAAATATACGAGGGGAGGAATTCAATAGATGTCACAATTTGATAATAAAAAAGCCGCAGCCTTAAAGTACGATGGAAACAACAAGGCTCCTGTTGTTGTTGCTGCGGGGTCAGGATATATTGCTCAAAAAATTGTAGAGGTAGCTCAAAATAATAGCGTGCCCGTGTATCAAGATAATTCACTTGCAACACTTTTATCGCAGCTTCAAGTAGGCTCTGAAATCCCTCAGGAACTTTATCAGGCAATTGTAGAGATATATGTTTATTTCCTAAAATATGCTACTCCCCAAAAGGAAGAAGAAAAAGAACCTCAGCAGGGAGTTCTTATGGATATCTCAGTAAACGAATAATTTTACATGGAATTTAACCATTGACTTATCTTGTAATTTTATTGTATTATATTTGTGATAAAAGAGGTGTCTTTAATGAATTTTTCACAGCAAAACTTATCGAAGATTTGTGAAGTTTTGGCAATTAACGGTGATATAGTAGCCACAGGGAGAATTTCTGGAATTACAGATAAAAATATTAAAATAACAAACAGTGTTGGAGAAATGGCATTGTTGAATGGCAATATGCTTGTTAAATTATTGGTTCATAATAATGAGTCAGATGATGAAATCTTTGTTGCACTTGTCTGCCAGTCAACAAGGAGTGAGTTATGTTTATCGAATGTTGAGCTTCTTGCAAACTTTGAAAAGCGTGAGTATTTTAGAGTTTCGGTAAAGATTGACACGAAATTTTATATTAACGATGGTACAGGTGAGCTGGATGAAGTTAAATCCTCTAAGGTAAAAGTAAGGGATTTGAGTCTGCGTGGTGCACTTTTAATTACCGATGCAGTTTTAGAGGATGATCAAAAAATTTATATTGTTCTTCCATTCTCTAAACCCGAAATTTTCAAATGTATTGTAAAGCGTAAAGTAGAGTATTTGAGATCTGTAGGTTACGGTTGCGAGTTTGAAAAATACTCAAGCCAGCAGGAAGATTTACTTTGCCAGTACATATTTGAAGAACAGAGAAAAATGATTCTGAAAGCAAAAAGATATGACTGATAAAAACTCCACATTTTTGTGGGGTTTTTTAATTGTACTCTTTAGGAAAAAAAGACACCCAAAATCTTGGGTGTCAAAACGGCATGTTAAATTAGCAAAGTGTGTCAATAACAACATCCAGATAATGTTCATCATTAAACAAATCAACAATAACGGACGGCTTATCCATCATAAATATTTTTGGCCTCATTGGATTGTGAGAATTTTGCTCAACGATAACAGCTGTATCTCCAGTGCTCAAATTAACACAGCTTCCAACTGGATAGGGTGAAATACATTTAAGAAATCCCTTTACAACACCTCTGTCAAACTGGCGACCAGCACTTCCCATTATGTATTCAATAGCTTCTGCCGGAGTTGCGGGTGTGCGGTATGGTCGAGTTGATGTGAGTGCATCATAAACATCAGCACAAGATACAATTCGGCCAAACAAAGGAATGTTTTTACCTTTTAATCCATTTGGATAACCTGTTCCATCAACCTTTTCGTGGTGACTCATAACACCGTTTAGAATAAGGTCAGAGACAAGATCATCCTTTTTTAAAATACTTCCGCCTTTTTTAGGGTGCTTTTTAATCTCTGCAAACTCTTCGTCTGTAAGTTTTCCAGGCTTTGAAATTATTTCAATCGGCACCTGCATTTTGCCGATATCATGAAGGAGAGCACAAAGAGCAAGCTGTGAAAGGCTTTTTCTGGAAAGGCCAAGAGACTTTCCGATTGCAATTGACAAAACAGTTACACCCAAGGAGTGGTTGTAAGTACAGTCATCATAAACACGCAAACTATAAATGTCGATATACATGTTGGGGTTGCCAATAATTGTGTCAACAAGCTTTTCAAGGACATCGTTCGCATGGGAAATAGTACCTGCAAATAATGCTTCTGTTGTTCTGTTAGATAAGTCATAAATTTGATGGATACTCTCCAGAATTTCTTTTTTAGTTGTTGTGTCAACTAATTGATGTTCCTTGTCAAAGTTGTCATTGCCCTGAACATATACACCAATAAGCTCCATACGCATCATTTTTGTAATGATTGAAACAGTCAGTTCCTGGCCTGCTCGTAACATTACAACTTTTGATGTGAAGCTATCAATACCATATATATCTCTCGCCAAGATCATGCCTGACTTGAGATGACTAACAGAAACAAAATTTACCATTTGAATCTATTCTCCTCAAAATTGTGCGAAAATAAAAAAACAGAAAAAAACAAATCCCTAAAGTCCTAAATAGATATAGAGATTATGCCTCAAAATAAAGTCTAAAATAAAGTCTATGTTTATACAATATAACAAAATCAGCCAAAAATCAACAAAAACTATTAAATTTTAACATATTTTTTTGAAATGATATCAAAAAAACAATAAAAAGATAAATTTTGATGCTTGTTTTTCCGATGTATTATATAGGAGTGTTTATATCTTTAAATAATTATTTATTATTAAAGATTTTAACAGACATTATAAGGGGGGCATTTATATGTCGATTAACATAAACTCATATTCGAGTATATCTGGACGCAAGGGAGTGTCGGGACTTATGTCAGGTCTTGATACTGATGAACTTGTAGAACAGCTTACATCATCTACAAGGTCAAAAATCACAAAGCAACTGCAAAACAAGCAAGTTATTTCGTGGAAACAGAAAGCATACCAGAACGTAACATCTCAGATGAGTAGTTTTTATAACAAGTATTTTCAGTTTTCCAGCAGCTCATCTAGTATACTGAGTGAAAAGTTTTTTAACTCATCATCAATAACAAGCTCTTCTTCATATGTTACGGCGGCTGGTAGCAACCAGGCAGTTGAAAATGTTGTTATTAAAGATATTCAACAGTTAGCGAGCAAAACATCCTTCACATCGAGCCATCAAGTTTCTACGCAGGAGCTTTCATCGGGAACAATCTATGAGTCATGGAATAACAATACAATTGCAGGCAACTTAATGTCGTTAAGCTATGGCGGAAGCACATACAACTTAACTGTTAGTAATGACTTTTATCTTGAATCTGCTGCAAGTGATAATACCAATATCACAAAGGTTGTTGACGAACTCAATGCACAGCTGAATAATAATGCAGCCCTTAAAGAGAAGCTGGAATTTAGTGTTGATGGCGATGGAAAAATAAAGCTTAGCCAGATTGGGGCAGACCCTACCAATGACTTAAAAATAGTCGGTGGAAGCAACAATTTGCTAAACAGTCTTGGTCTTTATAAAACAGAAGAGGAAGCAGGCCTTTCTGAAATTACAGGTGCACTTAAGCTTGAGGGAAAAAACTTTTTTGAAACCAATAGGTTTGCCAATTCCTATGTTAAGCTTAATATAGATGGTGCAACTCAGGATTCATACCTTTTACTTAAAAGTGATTTTAGATTTTCTGCAGGGGCTCTTGAGAAAGATGCAGGTGGAATTTTCACTGCGGATGCAAAGGCATTGCAAAAGCAAGAACTTCAAGATGCTTATAATACAGCTGTTTCCGGTAACAGTGCATTAAAAGATAAAATCTCTGTCTCTATAAACGATAGTATGGAAATGACAATAACTGCTCTTAGTACCGATGGAAAAGTCAAAGTAACAGGCGGAAACGAAAAGTTCCTTGAAGGTCTTGGACTTTCAGTTGCACCAGAAGGTGCAGAAGGAACTGCTTCTGTAACTGGAACAATAGATGTTGCAAAAGTTATTGAGGCTGAAACAAAGCAACTCTCAGAAGTCCTTTCAGGAACAACACTTACATTGAATTTGAACGGAGTTTCAAAAAAAATTAGCTTCAATGAAAGCGAGAAAGACCAGTTTTCAACTGTTGCAGGATTGAAGACTTATCTACAAACCCAAATTGATAAACAATATGGAACGGGAAAAGTAACAGTCTCTGAGACAGCCGGAAAAATTGGCTTCGCAACAACTGACCCAAGCCATATAATTACAGTGCAAAGCTCAAGTGCTTCTGGAATCCTTGGCGAAAATGGAGCATTACATATGATAAGCGGTGAATCAAACAGGCTGGAGTATATAAAGACTATTGACCAAATTAAAGGTAGCCTTGCAACTCCAATTGTTGCTGATGCAGATGGGAAATACAGATTGAACGTAAACGGCAAAAATTTTGAATTCACTGGCGACACTATGTTGGGCGATGTTATTTCAACAATAAACAGAGATGCTGAAGTGGGAGTAACAATTTCTTACTCATCTGTGACAGACAAGTTTAGCGTAATGGCAGATGAAATGGGAGCACAGGGCAAGGTTGACATCGAAGATGTTGGAACATGTAATCTTGCAAAATCACTTTTCGGAACAAAGGGTAACACAGGTGATGGTTATGAAATATCAGCAGGCGATGACTTTAAAGCGGTTATAAGCTTTGACGGTGGCAAGAACTTTACAACAGTGAACAGAACTTCAAACTCCTTTGAAATGGACGGAGTTACCTTTGATGTGAAGGGAATGGAAAGTGGAACCGTTGAAGAGAATGTAACCTTTAAAACTAACAGCGATGTTGATGGCGTTGTTCAAAAAATAAAAGACTTTGTAACTGAGTACAACAAAATAATTGAAAATATTCAAGGCAAGGTAACAGAAAAACGTTACGGAGTTGAGTATGGTTCAAGCGAAGAATATCTTCCTCTTACTGATGAGCAAAAAGAAAAAATGTCTGATAAAGAAGTTGAGATATGGGAAGAAAAAGCACAACTGGGTATTCTCAGGAATGACAGCACGCTTAATACAGTTCTTTCAAAAATGCGTAGAGCAATGAGCGATGTGGTTGGAGATGGCGGTTCTCTTTATCAACTCGGAATAACAACGGGAGAGTGGAAGCTTGGCGGATTGTTGTCAATTGATGAAGATAAGCTTCGCAAATCAATATCAGAAGACCCAAATAAAGTTTCAGAAATATTTACTTCTGAAAATGGAATAGCATCAAAACTTCAAGTCGTTTTACAAGATGCAGTAGTCGGTTCTGAAAAAGGACTGGGAACACTTGTTTCATTAGCAGGAAAAGCGTCTTCCAGCGGTCAGTCCTCGAGTTCGCTTTCAAAGGAAATCTCAAACATAGACAAAACATTAAAAAATCTTAAAGATAGTCTTAAATCAGAAGAAACAAGATGGTATAACAAGTTTTCTAGTCTTGAATCGTTAATAGCAAAGATGAATTCTCAAAGCGAATACTTTTCTTCTTTAAGCCAATAGTAACTATAAATAATTTATAAAAGGGACGGTTAATATGGCGTATTCTTCAGTGCAAAATTATAAAGAACAGGCAATAAAAACCATGACAAGCGGAGAGTTGCTAATTCTTTTATTAAATGAAGCCACTAAAAATCTGCGTGCGTCAACTATAATGTTTGACGAGGGTAATATGGAAGCATTTGAAACTTGTTTACTGCGTAGTAAAGACATCTTTTTCTATCTTAGCAACATACTTGATATGCAGTATGAAATCTCAGATGATTTGCATGAAATCTATGGGTTTATATGCAATGAAATTATGAAGGCTGGGTTCAAAAAAGATAAAAAGCCGATTGAGGAAGTTCTTCCGCTTGTTGAAGATTTGCGTATCACTTGGATAGAGGCAAATAAAATAACAACGAAAGAAAACGCATAGTAAGCATTTTGGCATATACTAACTGCGTAAGTGTAGTTGATATATGCCTTTTAAAATCCGAACGGAGGTATATCAAGTGAATTTACCTGAAATAGATTTAGAATCTGTAATAATTTGCTTGGAACAAAAGAAAATTTTTGTTACAGATATATTAGATGTAACAAAGCAAATTGAGGTTCAGTCAAGGCAGGAAGACATGGAAATTGACAAATTGATTGAACAAAGACAAATAAGAATACAACGAATAAAAAAGTGCGACGAGCTTATTAAAGAAAAGTTGAAATTGCTTGACAACACACAAAAAGAGAATTGGGAAAGAATAATTAAGGGCGAAGAATATTACCCTAAAAACGGCGATGAAAAAAAAGCGTTTGAACTTGCGTTTGAGATTAAGCAACTGTTTATAAGAACAGCCAAAATTGATAGAAGAGCAAAAGAAAATCTTCAAAAGCAATTTGATGAGGCAAAGGAAAATTTGACGGATTTGAGAAAGAATAAGGCAAGCAACTCAAATATGTTTAATGTTTGATAAAAGTCGTCGCATCATACTTGTTATGTGCTGCGACTTTTCTTTTCTTTCTGGAAAAATTTTACAAAAAAGTATTATATAAGCCTTTAGTTATAAGAAAAGCTTATGTTTTGCACAGCTTTAAGAATAAACAATGTACATAGTAAACAAAATGCGTAAAATTTTAAATTTAGAGCGAAAAATAACCGATATACTAATGAGGGCAGTTATATTAAGTATGAAGGGGTAGGTGTTTTATATGTCAGCAGACAATATCAAAATGATAGGCAACTCCATCAATGTGTGGAAAAGCAACCTTAACGCTGCTAAAAACGCCAGCACAGACAATACCTCGTCTGTAAACCGTAAAAATGCGGCCCGTATGGATACATTTGAGATAAGCAATCGTGAAACTTCTGCTTCAAATTCACAGGAGCAGGTTGCAGTCTCTACAGAAATCAAGGATGAAAAGGCGAGCATAGTAAGAGAACTTTCGCAATCCCATGTTGATGTAAACAGATTTTTAGAAATAAAGGCACAGGTAAGAGCGGGCACATACGAAATAGATTCCAAAGATGTTGCCGATAGTATTATGCCTTATCTTGACTTTGATTTGAAAGCTTGATTATGTAACCGTATGGCAGAGGAGAGCAGTATATGGATGTTAAGCAGGCAAAAATATTTTATGATTTAATGCAGCAGTATGTTGTGTTTTATAAGGAGTTTTTTGAGTTTGAAACCAAAAAGCTTGAAGATGTTGCAAATAACAGAATTGACCTTATGGATGAGCATGTAAAGAAGGAAGAAGTGTTTCTTCTTAAATCTAGGGGTTTTGAAGTTAAGCGAGAAGCATTCCTTAAGGATGCTGGGCTTGAGAATATGAGCATGAGCGAAGTTATCAAAACTTCTCCAGAAGAAGCAGAGGGAAAACTTGAGGGTGTTTTCTCAGAACTTTCAAATTTATTGCTGGATTTGAAAGAGATTAATTTAAGATGTAATTCTATGATTGAGTTAAGGCTTCACAGGATTGAAAAAACTTTGAACCAGCTTGAAGAAAATCAGCAAAAAGATTATAACAATTCTGCAAAGAATGATAAGAAAAAAACTGACTTTATTTCTCGCAAAGTATAGTTTGGAGGTCTAAAAATGAGATCTACATTTGGTGGCTTTTATGTTGCAAGGTCGGGTCTTGACGCGGCTCGTAGCAACATTGAAACAACAGGTAACAATATAACAAACGCAAACTCCATTGGCTATACTAGGCAGAGGCTTGATACTTATGCAGTAGGCTCATATCGTGGAACAATGAGATATTCAACTAACGCATCGAATATAGGTGAGGGTGTTAAAATATCAGGAACAAGCCAAATACGTGATCCGTATTTGGATGTTCGCTATCGTGCTGAGTCTGCAAAGCTTGGCTCTACTGGAGCACAAAGTGACGCACTTGCAGATTTGGGTTATGTTTTTGACAGTGCAACAGAAACAGAATTTGACACACAATTCAGCGATTTTGTAAAACAGCTTCAGGCATTGGCTGAAAGTCCATCTGACCCTGTTACAGAAAATATAGTAAAAACATCGGCAACAACTATTCTTCAGTTGTTCCGCCAGTATGCATCTCAGCTCAATACAGTTAAAGGGCAAACACAAACAGAGTTTACCGATGGAGCTGTAAAAACTGCAAACCTTGCAATGCAGAGTATTGCAGAGCTTAACAAGTCAATCAGGAGTGCGAACATTTCAGGCAATCCTGCACTTGAGCTTGTGGATGAGAGAAATACGCTTGTTGACCAACTTTCGCAGTATCTCAACGTCGAGGTTACAACAAAGGATGTTGATGTTGGTTCGGGCGTTACAGTACAGGAAATGTCCATTAACTTTATTGCATCAAATGGTGATAAGTTCAATTTGGTTAACAATGATAAATACAGGCAGTTTGAAGTTACAGAAACAATTAACGGCAAGTTTGGTTTAACTCTTACAGAATCTGATGGAAGCCTTGTCGATGGCAGTGATTTTGGTAGCATTAGCCTTACTGGCGGTGATTTTACGAACCAAGTTAAGTCGGGTGCATTTTATGGCTACCTTACAATGCTTAATGATAAGGGCGAGTTTGATACTCCTCAAACCACAACAAGAGGAATAGGCTATTATCATGAAATGTTGGATTCAATTGCGAATAAGTTTGCACAGGTTCTTAATGACGCAAACAGTACATCGGATGAAAACAAGCCTCTTTTCGAAGCAAGTACACCAGGCGATAGGATAACAGCTTCAAACATATCAATTTCAAATGCTTGGACAAATTCGACTGGCAATTACATAACAAACTCAAAGAAATCTTTGTCACCTGGGCTTGGTAATGGTGACGATTCATCAAATATCCTCTATATGATTTCTCAGTTTAAGGCGGATTTAGAATTTACATCTGAAGTCGGAACAGACGTATTCAAAGGATCTTTTCAAGAGTGCATTTCAAATATTTCTACTACACTTGGACTTCAAATAAAGGGTAACAATAGAATTCATGATACAAATAAAACAAATATAAAAGAAGTTAACTATCAGCGTCAATCTGTTTCAGGAGTTAGCTTGGACGAAGAGGGTATAAACCTTATTATGTACAACCAGTCGCTTACGGCCGCTTCCCGCTTTATGACAACTTTGGATGAAGCACTTGAAACAATTGTAACCAGAATGGGCGTAGTTGGCAGATGATTTTTTAGAAAGGCGGGGATGAACAGATGAGAATAACAAATGGTATGATGACAAGTAAATATAGTGGAAATCTTAATTCTGCTATGAGTGCACTTGACTATTATAATAATCGTGCAACAACTCTTCGTAAATTTGATAAGGTTTCTGAAGACCCTGTTTCGGCAGCAAAAGCCTTTAGGCTTAGGCGTTCTTTTTATGAAAACGAGAATTATCATAACAATACAGCTAACTCTGAAAATCAGATTTTAACTGCGGAGACTTCAATGAGATCAATTAACACACTTGTTCAGGAGGTTTCTTCAGGAGATTTAATGAAGGCTGTTACGTCGACCAGCGGTCAGGATGAACGAAATATTATTGCTTCAAAAATTCGTAAAACTATGGATGCAATCGTAGCAAGTGCAAATGCGCAGTATGGCGATAAGTATATTTTTGGTGGTTCTGATACAACTCAACCACCGCTTACAGTTTCAGAAGATGGAAAACTTCTCTATCGAGGGGTTGATGTTGATACAGGCAAGCTTGTAAATGAGGATGGAGCAATCACAAAAGCTGGCGGATTCAAAATCAGTTTTGGGGAAGATAATGCACAAAACTTTAATGGATATACCGTAAATATAATTGATGACGCAGCAAGCTCTGTTCCTGTTGGTGAGGCAGGAATTGAGACAGGCTCAAAAACAATAACTGTAAATTTACCAACTGGAGCAACAGGGCAAGACCTTCAAAACGCTCTTCAAACTGCAACTATCAATGGTGCCTTAACTGTTGATTTGAGTAAAATAACTGTTTCCGGCGACCTTACTAAAGAGGTTAATACAGGCACATCCGAACCAATATCAGACACAGTTGATTTAAAGGCATTAGCCGAAGAGGCAGTTTACATAGATTTGGGGCTTGGTCTTCAAGTTGGTGCAGCAGGCGATGTGAATGCTCAAAGTGCCTTTAATGTTGCTATCCCTGCAATTTCATTCTTAGGGTATGGTAAAGACGCAAGTGGTAATTCTAACAACGTATATAATTTACTTGGTGAGATGGCAAAGGAATTAGAAAAAGAAAACTACTCATATGACCGTGTGACCGAGTTGGAAAATACTCTTAAAGGTCAAGAGACAAATCTGCTTTCAAGTGTCACAGAGCTTGGAGTTCGTAGTAATTTCTTGATAAGTTCAAAAACAAGGCTTGAGGATGCATCTTTTAATATAAAAGTTCAAATAAATGAAACAGAATATTTAGATGCCAGTGAAGCAATTATGGACTTTAAACTTCAAGAATATATTTATAATGCAGCTCTTTCAATGGGCTCAAAAGTAATTCAGCCATCTTTCCTTGATTTTATGAGATAATTGTAAGAATATTTATAAAACATACAGCAGTGAAAGATTTTGTACACTTGCATTGTTAGGAGTGATTTAAATGACGCAACTGTTGGATATAAAATGTATACCAATAAAACTTGAATTTCAAGCCCAACCAATGAAGATGGAAATTTCTCGCACGCAAGAAGCAAACTTGGAGATTGAACGAGAAAAAGGCGGTTTGAAAATAGAGAAAAACACCCCCAACATGGACACAATAGAAATAAGCAAAGGTCCACATACTATTCCTATACGCACTGCAAAAAATAGCTCGAATGGTGTTGCGTCGAATTCCTTTGCGGATAACAGTAGTTCAAGTACCAAGGTAATTAAGAGGGGCTCGGGTATTACAGAACCGTTAAGAACTCGCTCGGGAGAGGGTAGAAACCTTAATGATCTTGTTATGGAATATAAGATGGATAAAATTAAATTTAGTTGCCATAAAGGTGAGTCTGAAGTAAAGTTTATACCAGGTGATATACAGTATACAGTTAGCCAGTATCCAGATGTTGAAATTGATTACATTGGGGATATGCTTTATGTTCCTCCAAGTGCAAACCCAAACTATGAGGAGCCAACTACGGAAGAATAAGGAATGAGGTTAATATGAAAATATCGAACGAGAAGCTTAAAGATTTGCAGATAAATCAGAGGGACATTATACACTTTAAAGAAGGTTTGCCAGGATTTGAAAAATTTAAGGATTATGTTCTTTTGCAAGAACAAGAGATTCCGTTTGTTATGACTCTTCAATCAATAGATGCGGAGTTCCCATCTTTTGTTGTTATTGACCCTTATGCGTTTATTCAAAACTATAACCCGAAATTGTCAAAGCAGGATTTAGATTATTTTGAATGTGAGGCAGAAGAGGACTTAAGAGTCCTTCTTATTACAGTTGTTCCAAAAAACTTGCAAGATACTGTAGTAAATCTTAAAAGTCCGATAATAATAAATGCGAAAACTAATAAAGCAAAACAATTTATTTTGGAAAACACGGATTATCCAATAAGATACCGATTGTTTGACGAAAAAAAATAGGGGGATGATTCTGTGCTTGTAATTACACGAAGGGCGTCTGAATCCATAATTATTGGAAAAGATATTGAAATAATAGTATCAGAAGTTAGCGGAGACAAGGTTAAAATATGTATTGATGCTCCAAAGGATATCCCCGTTATGAGAAAAGAGTTGCTTGAAACTAAAAATCTTAATATTGAGGCAAGCCACTTGGCAGATGATAAGAGCCTTGAGAAATTTAAGTCTATGGCAAAGGTTATGAAGAGCATAGAAAATGTTGAATAATTTAATATTATTTTAAGAAGATGTTGGCTTTGACATCTTCTTTTTTTATCAAATTATAAATTGTAAAATTAAGTGCACTATATAACAAATAAAAAAACGATGAATTTTTTAACATTATATGTTATTATTAATATTACAAGTAAAGTTTTTTAAAGAAAGGACTCCGATATATGAATTTTCACAAAAAACAATCTGTTAAAAATCGCAAAAGGTCTGCATTCTATGACGAGATTGCTACTCGAATTTCTTTTGCTATTCGAGCACTTGAAATATTGCTATCATGCTTACTAATTCTTTGTGTTGTAATTGCTAGCATATATATGATAATTAACTTTGTAAAAGATTATTCCTTAATCAACCAATTGATTGATTATGATAATTTTCAGCAATTATTATCATATCTTCTTTTACTTATTATCGCGTTAGAGTTAGCAATTATGTTAATTAAACATAACCCAAACAATGTTATAGAAGTAATGATCTACGCTATTGCTAGAAAAATGTTGATTTACAATAGTAGTGCTGTGGAGATGTTGATTGGAGTTATCACACTTGCAATCTTATTCATGGTGAAAATATATTTAGTTAAATCTCCAACGGATAATCTTGAATTAGATAAAATAGATAATGAAAAGAATAAAGAACAAGAAACGCAATGAGTTATTATGTTAAATTTAAACTCATTGAGATTGTAAAATCTTAATGAGTTTGTTTAATTCACTCTTAAAGTCATTGAATTAATTTATAAAAATTTACAACTGTATATTTATAAATCTTTTGTAATTACAGTTAATATATATCAAATTGTTTATATCCGTGCAGCATATTCACTCTATTTGAGTGTTTGAGATAATTTTTTATAAAGTTTTTTTGTTAATTTTTTAACTAAATTTTTTGCTTTTAAAAAATCAATTGCAATTTTTTGTATGTTTAGCACAATGAATTAACCTTTTGTCGCTATTATTTATACTTATTTTTATTACATTTGACGGTTTTTTATGCATTGTTACATTTAAATGATTTTTTAATGCCCCTATTTTATGGATAAACGTTAAAAATGCTTCGGTAGAGTGTTTTCTTATTGACACCATTGTGTTAAAGGTTGTACTATAAATGTAACAATGAGTTTCGGCATCTTTAGATTGTATAATCTTACTGTTTCTGGACAATCTATACATTTAGATTATTAGATTATAGGTATCATATTATTATGTTAAATATTAAAAGTTATATAGAGGAGGACACAAAGTGGGAACTTATGTTTTATCACTTGATCAGGGAACTACAAGCTCGAGAGCAATAGTTTTCGACAAAAAAGGTAATGTTGTCGGAAAAGCCCAAAATGAGTTTACCCAAATTTATCCTGAGGCAGGTTGGGTTGAGCATGACCCAATGGAAATTCTTTATAGCCAATTTCAATCGATTACTGCTGTACTGGCATCTCAAATTGTAAATCCTAAGGACATTGCTTGTATCGGCATTACAAATCAGCGTGAAACAACCATTGTTTGGAACAAAGAGACTGGAAAGCCAATATACAATGCTATTGTTTGGCAATGTCGCAGAACTGCTGAAATGTGTGAAAAACTTAAGTCGGACGGTCTTGAAGAGTATATAAGAATTAAGACAGGTCTTGTTGTAGACGCTTACTTCTCAGCAACAAAAATCAGATGGATTCTTGACAATGTTCCTGGTGCTATGGAAATGGCTGAGCAAGGCAAGCTTCTGTTTGGTACTGTTGAGACATGGCTTATTTGGAACTTGACAGGTGGTGCTTCACATCCAGAAACTGCTGTTCATGTTTCTGACTATTCTAATGCATCTCGCACAATGTTGTTTGATGTTGACCATCTCCGCTGGGACAAAACCCTTTGCGAAGAAATGGGAATCCCTATGAGTATGCTTCCAGAGGTTGTTCCTTCAAGCAAAGTTTATGGAAAAGTTGCTCCAAACATTATTGGTCTTGAAAGTCTTGAGGGAGTGCCAATCAGTGGCGCTATCGGTGACCAAACAGCTGCTTTGTTCGGTCAGGCCTGCTTTAAGGCTGGTATGGCAAAGAATACATATGGCACAGGCTGTTTCCTTCTTATGAACACAGGTAACAAGCGTGTTAGATCAAAGAACAATCTTCTTTCAGGTGTTGCATGGGGTATTGGCGATGAAGTTGAATATGCAATCGAAGGCAGTGCTTTTAACGCAGGAAGTGTTATAAAGTGGTTGCGTGATGAGCTCCATCTTATTGATGATGCTCCTCGTTGCGATGAACTTGCAAAAAGCGTTGAAGATGCTAACGGCATCTACCTTGTTCCTGCTTTTACAGGGCTTGGTGCTCCATACTGGGATATGTATGCGAGAGGTTGCATTGTAGGTCTTACAAGAGGTGTTAACAGAGCTCATGTTGCTCGTGCAGTTCTTGAAAGTATTACATATCAAGTTGTTGACCTTATTAATGCTATGAAGGAAGACTCAGGAATTGATATTTATGATTTGCGTGTTGACGGCGGTGCAAGTGTAAGTAACATTTTGCTTCAGCTTCAGTCTAATATGCTTAATGTTGAAGTTAACCGTCCAAAGGTTGTTGAAACAACTGCTCTCGGTGCTGCTTATCTTGCTGGTCTTGCTGTTGGCGTTTGGAAGGATATGGAAGAAATTGCAAGCAACCGTCAGGTTGATAAAGTATTTTCTCCAACGCTTGACCCACAAAAGAGAGAAAAGCTCTATAAGGGCTGGAGAAAGGCCGTTACAAAAGCAATGAACTGGGAAGACCACGAATAAAGTCAACCCGTTTATTATATACCCAATTTACTTTTAGGAGGATTTGTATTATGGCAAACAATGTTGTAGATTTTGAAACCGTTAAATCTTTTATGATTGACGCTTTCTGTGGTGTAGGTGTTCCTCGTGAGGACGCAGCTATTTGTGCTGATGTTCTTGTTGAGTCTGACAAGAGAGGTATTGAATCACACGGTGTTAACCGTTTCAAGCCAATCTATATTGACAGAATAAACGCTGGCATCCAGAATCCAGTAACAAACTTTGAAATCATTAAAGAGACTGAAACAACAGCTGTTGTTGATGGTCACGACGGTATGGGTCAAGTAATTGGTTATAAAGCTAACCAATTGGCTATTGATAAAGCTAAAAAGTATGGTATGGGTATGGTTGTTGTTCGTAATTCTTGCCACTATGGTATTGCCGGATACTATGCAACACAAGCTGCAAAGCAAGGTTGTGTCGGTATTACAGGAACTAATGCTCGTCCTTCAGTTGCTCCTACTTTCGGTGTTGATGGAATGCTTGGTACTAACCCACTAACATTTGGTGTTCCAACTGATGAAGACTTCGATTTCGTACTTGACTGTGCAACTTCAATTACACAAAATGGTAAAATTGAATACTATGAAAGACTCGGTAAGGACGTACTTCCAGGTACAATCATTGGTAATGACGGTGGTCCTGTTGAGGGTCCCGCAAGCGAAGCTCTTAAGCGTATTCGTCAAGGCACAGCTGCTCTTACAACACTTGGTGGAATTGGTGAAGAACTCGGTGGTTACAAGGGTTATGGTTATGCAATGGTTGTAGAACTTCTTTCAGCTGCACTTCAAGATGGTAACTATGGTAAGGCTCTCGATGGTAAAGATGAGAACGGTAACCTTGCACCTTATCACCTTGGTCACTTCTTTATTGCTATTGATACAAACCACTTCCTTGGTGAAGAACTTGCAAGAAAGAAATCAGGAGATATTGTACGTAGTGTTCGTAACTCAACAGTAGCTCCAGGTGAAGACAGAATCTACACTGCTGGTGAAAAAGAATGGGATGTATGGCTTTCTCGTAAAGATTCAGGTGTTCCAATTAATCCTGCTGTTCAGAAGGAATTCTGCAAAGTTAGAGACGAACTTAAGCTTGATTATAAATTCCCATGGGAAGACTAATTTTTTTAAAAATTAAAGGAGTTATATAATAATGGATTACGCAAAAGAATCACTCAAATTGCATTATGAATGGAAAGGTAAACTTGAAGTTACCGCTCGTGCAAAGGTTGATAGCAAAGAGGCTCTCTCTCTTGCTTACACTCCAGGTGTTGCACAGCCATGCCTTGAGATTCAAAAAGATATAAATAAGTCATATGAACTTACACGTCGTTGGAACACAGTTGCTGTTGTAACAGATGGTACTGCTGTTCTCGGACTTGGCGATATCGGCCCTGAGGCTGGTATGCCTGTTATGGAAGGCAAATGCGTTCTCTTTAAAGAGTTTGGTGGAGTTGACGCTATTCCTCTTTGCGTTCGTTCAAAGAATGTTGATGACATCGTAAAGACTGTTGAACTTCTTGCTGGCAGCTTTGGCGGAGTTAACCTTGAGGACATTTCAGCTCCTCGTTGCTTTGAAATCGAAGAGAGACTTAAAAAATCATGTGATATTCCAATTTTCCATGATGACCAGCATGGTACAGCTATCGTTTGTACTGCTGCTATCATCAACTCTCTTAAGTTAGTTAACAAAAAACTTGAGGATTGTACAATTGCTTTCAGCGGTGCTGGTGCTGCTGGTGTTGCTATTGCAAAGCTTCTTTTAAAACTTGGTGCTAAAGATTGTATTATGTCTGCTTCACAGGGTATCCTTTGCGAAGGCGACCCAACTTATAACGAAGCTCGTAAATCAATCGCATCTTTCACAAACCGTACATTCAGAAAGGGTAACCTTGCTGATGCAATGAAGGGTGTAGACATCTTTGTTGGTGTTTCTGTTCCTGGAATTGTTACAGAAGAAATGGTTAAGTCAATGGCTAAAGATCCAATCGTTTTGCCAATGTCTAACCCTACTCCTGAAATTATGCCTGACCTTGCAATGAAGGCTGGTGCAAAGGTTGTTGGTACTGGCAGAAGTGACTTCCCAAACCAGATCAACAATGTTCTTGCTTTCCCTGGACTTTTCAGAGGTGCTCTTGATGTTCGTGCAAGCGACATCAACGAAGAGATGAAGATTGCTGCTGCATATGCAATTGCAAGCCTTGTTTCAGATGATGAACTTGCTTCTGATTATATCCTTCCAAAAGCATTTGATGAAAGAGTTGGTCCAACAGTTGCTAAGGCTGTTGCAAAGGCTGCAAAAGATAGTGGCGTAGCTCGCATCTAATTAACTTATAAGTGTTGTTTAACACTTGCTTTGACAAATACAAGGGCTGCTTAATTGCGGCCCTTGTATTTCCTTTACTTTACACCATTTATGTGTTAACATAATCAAAAAAATTTCACATTTAATTTATTAGAAATACTTAAAGGCATCGAAGATACTTCGATGCCTTTAAACTTTATCCATTATTAATTTATTATTTTGTAGCCATTCCAGCTCTTGTAATAGCTGAAAGCTTGCACTTTTCAAAGCACAGTCCACATTGAATACAAGATTCAGGATCAATTGTATGTACTTCTTTAATCTTTCCAGAGATTGCTCCAACAGGACAAACCTTTGCGCATGCTGTGCATCCCTTACATTTTTCAGGAATAATCTCATACGGCGCATATTCAACTTCAATTATCTTTGAAGCGCCGTTTTCATCGTATTCATACATTGTAATTGCCTCAACAGGACAAGCCTTTGCACAAATTCCGCAACCAATGCAACCATTATCATCTGCAAGGCGTGGATATACCGAAAGACACATGTTTCTTTGTTTTTTAACATCCATCTCAATAACGCTTACAGGGCATTTTGCTGCACAAGCTCCACAGCAGGAGCATACTTCATAATCTATAGAAGGTCTCTTTTTAGCCATTTATATACTCCTCCTTTATATTTTAGCAATTGCATTAAAAGTGCTAAATTCGGTAGTGAACTGCTCAACAGGGCCTTCGAGCAATCTAACAAGGTCAAGTTCTTCAACTGTATTACGGGTTGGTATTCCTGTTTCTCTGTCCCAGCCGTAAACTTCCCAAGTCTGTTTCATCATGTCATCAATCTTAACAGTTTTCCCCTTGAGTTTACCAACCTTAAGAGGTGGCTCGCCAACCATTCTTCCATGAGGTCTTGAATACCATGGGTCAAGACCTTGCTTTATGTTGAAGAGCTGACGCATAGTCCAAATTCTCTTACCAATAAACATATATTCATCAGGGGTCTTGTTCCAGCCTGTTGCGATGTTGAGCCACTCGAATACAGGATATGTTTCCACACCAAGAATCATTGCAAAATAGCAGCCGCCAATTCCATCAACAAGTCTTCTGTAGTATGCTGAAGCAGCAACCTTCATAGACTCTTTCTCTGATGCAACGTTGTGGTCTTTTGCACTACCAACAACATTCTGGCGAGGTGCCCAAGAAACCTTTTTCCAAAGGTGCATACAGCCATAATAAAGATAACCGCCTGTTGTGTGCTTTGACGGAGTCGGGTCTGTAGCATAAAGAATAGCAAGATGCTCATCAAAACGAGAGTCATGCATTGCGGGTTCCATTCCGCCACCATGAACAGCAAATTTAGATGTCTGCTGACCAAGAGTTTCAGCAGCTCTCTTTACACCGTCTGCAAAAGCGTCGCCTATTCCACGTCTCTCCACCATCATCTTTGTGAACTCCATTATTGACTTAGCATTACCCCAAGTCATTTCAAGTCCACCAAAATCTTCTTTGCTGAGAAGACCATTTTCATAGCACTCAATAGCCATAGCAACACAATGACCAGCTGAAATAGTGTCCATTCCTGCACGGTTAAGGTATTCGTTTACCCAGAGCATCATATCTGCATCGTCGCAACAAAGAACGCCTGTATATACCCACTGTGTTTCATACTCTGGCTTATGAGAAATACTATAGTTTCCATCTTTGCTATATTTTGTGTTAGATATATCACACTCTCCACCACATCCATAAACGCACGAGTGGCAGAAATACCTATGCTTTTGATGTGAAAGTAGCTTTGAGGCATCAACACGGTTTATTTTTAAAAGTCCAAAATCCTTAGTTGAACCTCCCCAGTTTTTGATAGGTGCTTCACCAGTAACAGCAGTCATTGTACTTGCTCCAGCTGT